>Ga0209013_10005118_pt1 | contig 11354 bp, 7 predicted proteins | sample Cruoilmetagenom2_FD_187291 | JGI IMG/M metagenome (GOLD analysis project Ga0209013, IMG submission 187291) | Oil polluted marine microbial communities from Coal Oil Point, Santa Barbara, California, USA - Sample 2 (SPAdes) (version 2) | ecosystem: Environmental > Aquatic > Marine > Oil seeps ...
CGGCCGATCTTTGAGTGGATGGAGGTGATCCGCCGCAAAGGCATCGTCTACGTGGGACTCGATGCCCTGACCGATACAACGGTGGCCAGTGCCGTTGGCAATTCCATGTTCGCGGACCTGGTATCGGTCGCCGGGCATATCTATAAGCACGGCGTGACCGGTGAACCTTCCGATACACCGCCAACGATCTCCATGCACGCCGATGAGTTCAACGAACTGATCGGCGATGAATTCATACCTTTATTAAATAAGGCGGGCGGGGCTGGCTTTCAGGTAACAGCCTACACCCAGACCTGGTCGGACGTGGAGGCGCGGATCGGCAACCGGGCCAAGGCGGGGCAGGTCGCCGGCAACTTCAACACCCTGATCATGCTGCGGGTCAAAGAACTGGCCACCGCCGAGATGCTCACGGAGCAGCTCCCAAAGGTCGAGGTCTTTACCCTGATGAGCGTCTCCGGCGTGGACGATTCCTCAGAGCCCGGATCGGGCGTCGACTTCAAGTCGCGCAACGAGGATCGTATCAGTGTTTCGGAAGTACCACTGCTCACACCGGCTGAACTGATCACGCTACCCAAGGGGCAAGCCTTTGCGCTGCTGGAGGGCGGTCAGCTCTGGAAGATCCGTATGCCCTTGCCGGTAACAGACACGGACATGCCGAAGAATCTAACCGAGATCGCAAACGAGATGGAACGCACCTACATCACTAATGATCACTGGTATCGGGTCCAGGAACCCTGGTGGTTGGCCGTGTCAGATGTCGCCGAACCGGCAATAAACACAGAGCCCTCTGATGGCTGAAGCGGCTGCCAATCCACGTAGTCGGGTCGTACAACAAGAAGGGCTGCTCTCGAACAGCCTGACAGCGATTGCCAAAATCATACAATGGTTACTGCTCTCGCTCGTGTTTTCGATCCTCATTGAATGGGCCGGCATGGTGCTCTGGTGGCCGGACGAAGGGCTCGATCACAGCCGCACCATGCTCGCTACGGAGATCAGCTATCTCGATACCGACTTCAGGCGCAGCGTCATCACCTCCGATCCGGCACGGTTCGCGAAACGGTTTGCCGATAACACCTATCATTACTTGTTCGAGGTGACGCGGTTCGTGGACTTTATCCGTTGGGTTTCACCACCACCTGCGATGAACGAACAAGGACTCAGGGTTACCCTGCACAAGATTTTCCATCCCATAGCAGAGTTCGTGATCGCGATCATGCAGGTCACCCAGGTGTTCTCGGTGCGACTAGCGATCCTTACCCTGGCGATGCCGATCTTTCTGCTGTTCAGCCTGGTTGCACTCGTTGATGGGTTGGTGCAGCGCGACCTGCGTCGATGGGGCGGGGGGCGTGAGAGCTCGTTCGTCTACCACTATGCGAAGAAAGCGGCACTGCCACTGGTCGTGCTGGCATGGGTGATTTATCTCGCTTTACCATTTAGCCTGCATCCTACATTCGTTGTGTTGCCATTCGCCGCACTGTTCGCGTTGACGGTGGCGGTTACGGCGAGCACGTTCAAGAAATACCTATAGCCAGATAGGCTGCGAGGTATCATTGAAAACAATAGGTTAGTTAAGTTGGGTCTACGCGGATTCATGTGGGTTGGTACGTTGGGTATAACTTTTTCTGTATTTCGCGTGTTGAATGCGTACTTTGGAGCTGCGATTGCGGACATTCATGCAGGAAGCTTCCAGATACCTCAGTTGTATGTCCGGAAACTGGCAGTTACTCGCCCTTCGTTCGGCTCTGAATACCGATCACTGGTGAGGTAGGCGAAGGGGGATAAAGACTAGGGCTTGCCGTTCCCCAACCTTCATGTGTAGGTCAGCAATGCCGCAATTGTTGCCGTTCGCGCCGAGCAGTTTGTACTCACACTTTCGGCTGGCGGTCATACAGCGCAATGCAAAACGGCCCACGAAGGGCCGTCTCACTTGACAGGTTTGTATCTGCTTACGCTTTCTTGCGTCTTGCCATGCCTATCAGCCCCAGCAGGCCGGAGCCGAACAGCCACACCGCAGCGGGCACCGGAACCGGTGCCAGCGGTGCGTTGCTGAAAAAACTAAACTCTCCGGTAACTTCATCGCTTGTGACACCCAGGGCAATGCTGCTAGTGAATTCAGACGTAAACAGGAAGAAGTCGCTATTAGACTGACCCGGCTGCATTTCTGACGCCTCCCCCGAAACACCATACGCCTCATACCAATTGATGTTTTGCTCCCCTGGAGCGACGTTGTCAGAAAAGGCGCCAAAGACCTGCTCGAAAGTCAGGAAATCAAGGCCGTGAGCGGTTTCACTGTCCCAGTTAGACGCATCGAGATTTAGCGCCCTGTAACAATAGATGCCACCGTCAGCGGGGACACATTCGTCCTCGTTACCGGGCGCACCTATAGAAGTACTACTATCGGCGTTGGAAACACCGAACCCTGACAGAGAGAAACCCGCGTCTGCAGCGAGCGCCACAGCGTAGCTACCATCAAAGTTTTGAGCGTCAAGGCTCTCTGTGATGGACAGCCCTGTGGGCAGCGGTGCAGCGAAGGTCACGGGAGCCGCCGCCAGCAGGCCCAGTAAAGCCAGCGTGGAATACGTATTATGTTTTATCATCAAATTTCTCCTGGTTTGTTATCTTTACCAAAAATAAAAGCTTGAAGCTCTATAAGTTGTTTCGAGATCCTGGTACACAAGAAACCTGTTTCCATCGTGTTATCTTCTTAGTTTTATGTTATTCACATATTTGAATAGACCATTGGCCGCTGCACACTGCAGCGGCGTTGTCGTTTTCCGGTTTATGCCTTGCGGCGCCTTGCGACACCGATCAGCCCCAAAAGGCCGGAGCCGAACAGCCACACGGCGGCCGGGATGGGTACTGCTGCCGGGGCGAAGACCGCGTAGACATCGTTCTGCGCATCCGGCGGAACGGTGTCCGTAACGGCAGTGTTCCAGGCGCCGACTGCGGCATTCTCGCCCCCCCAGGTATTAAATTCCTGTATAGAGAGGCTGTAGTCATATGCGATGCGGTATTCCCCGTTGGCGAAGCCTTCGGTTCCGACCTTTACGGCCGTAGTCGTTTCGAGCGCCGCGTTCACCACATCGATCACCTCGCCCACGACTGTTTGGCTATCGAAGTCGAAGTCGAGATTAGGGGGCGCCCCATAGATATTGCCCGGCGTATCCGGGACGAACGTGACGTCATACACCATGCCATCGTATGCCAGACCCTGGATCTCAAGGGCGATGTCGCCTGAACCGTCCAGGATCACCGTGGCGGAATGCGCGCTGGAAACGCCGATCAGCAAAAGGGCCCCGACTATGGCCGTACCAAAGGTCTTGTTTGTCTTCATCTCATCTCTCCTCTTGTTATGAACATTGAGGATACACCACTGATGTTTACCGTTGACATACAGATGAAAAATAAACATTAGATTGGCGCGATATGGCTGTTCTAGAGGCGACTGGCTTGTTGGACGAAGGTAATTTTCAGCACATCGTCGTAAATCAATCCGCCGCCATTGTCGACTAGCGCTGCAGACGGTGCTTGGATTGCACCGAACAACATCACCATGGTGCCTACTGCCAGAGTAGATAGTTTCTGTGCCAGTTTCATTTCGTAGCCCTCTTAAATGCACGGATGTAGATGTCCCTACGGTATCGCCAAGCAGGTGCGATCAGCTAGGACGGTGGTCACTCTTTGTGCAATTATGTTACGACCTTGGGACTTACAGATAGCTACTGATAGGCTGGATTTAGTAGCTTGGCGTGAAATGGCTGTTTAGGGGTAGTGTTGGTAAATTTTGTTGAGAGGTAAATGTCTGCCTTGACAGTCTGCTTGTTTGGATAGGTTGCTGCTTCGTTAATGTAGGAGAGCGCCTTCTTGACGAAGGTCTGAGGGTTGTAAGTTGCCGTCCCGTTTGCCAGTCATAAAGGTCCGACTACAGTACTTTCCTGATCTTTAAGGAAAAATTCTGAACTTCCGCTTCGGGTTGCGATTTCAACCGATCGACGCAACACATGCATTAAAACGTTCTGCCGGTGTTTCGTATTCCAGTGTCTTCCTTGGTCTTTCATTTAACTGACGAGCTACCGCACTCAGCTTCGCCTGAGAGTGTACCGACAAGTCCGTACCTTTGGGAAAATACTGTCTCAGCAGGCCATTGATATTCTCATTGGAACCGCGCTGCCAAGGACTCTGTGGGTCACAGAAGTACACCTTGATGTCGGTGGCCAGGGTACCCGTACACGGCAGCACCAGTGACCGGCCCCGTCTCTCCTGGGAACGGCAAGTTACCGCCCTAACTCAGACTAACGGACACATTCTATATAGGAATTAACAAACAAGCGGGCGTCGACCCGTAACAGGCGTACAAGATTTTTGCTGTAAGTCGTGTTTGTATTGATAGGTGTCGTTCACAAGAGGGTGCTTTCCTCAAGAGATTGTGTGCCTCTCGGTAGAGCGTGTCTGCCGGTCCAGGCGGTTTTCTCGACAGTAGATAAATATTAGATTTATGCCATTGTCGGACTTTTCAGGATTTAATGTAAAAGGTGATCCTCTGAATATTCGAGTCATATTGAACGGAAAAAAGGCGGGCTTGCAGCCTGTCAGGTCAGCAATTTTCAAGGCACGTGAAACCGGCAAGGTCGAAGTAAGGGCTACTTGGGAAGGAGGTGATGTAGAGCGCTTTGTAAAGGAAGCCGTCCGTGACGGTTGTCAACGTGTGGTGGCAGCAGGTGGTGATGGGACAGTAAAAGAAGTTGTCGATGCCATCTTACAGCTAAGCGCAGATGAACGGCCGGAGATGGCGGTGATGCCGCTTGGTACGGCCAATGATTTTGCAACAGCCTGTACTATACCTGCAGATCTATTGTTAGCACTGCAACTGGCCCAGTCAGGTGAAGCGCAAACAGTCGATGCAGTTAAGGCCAACGAACACCACTTTATGAATGTTGCCAGCGGTGGATTCGGCGCCCAAGTAACGGCCAATACGCCGGCAGTACTGAAAAATTTCCTTGGTGGCGGGGCTTACACGCTGTCAGGCCTGGTCCACGCAGTAAACTTTTCCCCTTATCACGGCGAATTGCGTTCTCCCGATCAATCAATCGAAAACGCAGTCATCGTTGGTGCAGTATGTAATGGCAGACAGGCAGGCGGTGGTCAGAAACTTGCACCGCAGGCTCTGATTGACGATGGTTTGCTGGACCTGGTGGCATTGTGTCATTTCCCGACAGAAGCCTTAAGCCAGGTCATTGAAGAATTGATTACATCTGAAGTGAACGGTGAGTTTGTGAAGCGATTCAGGGCCCCCTGGGCAGAATGGGAATCCGACATAGAGATGCCCGTCAATCTTGATGGTGAACCCATCAACAGTAAGAGTATACGCTTTGAGGTAGTGCCTGGTGCAATAAAGCTTGTGTTGCCGGAGAACTGCCCGATGATAACGACCTGAACAGTATACTGAAAATACTTAATTCGTTTGCCGACCAATGACCATAATACGATTGCTGACCTGGCGTTGGTCGTGTTCCGGTGGATGGCGTATGTTGGCCGAAAGTGTGAGAACAGATCGTTGGGCGTGAACGGCAGGTTCTGCGGCAACTGAGACATCCACGGGTACTCAGGGAATGTCGCTTTCGTACTGAAAGTCGCCGTTCCCGGGCCGTACTTTTATCGGCAAGTCCTCAAGGCGACATTCAACGCGTATGCTTGCACGTGTTTCTGCTGTTATCGTTCGTCTGTCGATGAAGGAAAATATCAGTCACCACGACAGCTGGACGGTCGGAGACAGATGCATGAAGCTTGCAACAAACATGTTGCCAGACATGCGGACAGCCGTCTGTTTCAATGAATGAATTGCTGGCGATACACCAGTGGAGTGACGCCTGCCATGCGCTGGAAGGCTCGTGAGAAGTGCGCCACATCACTATACCCCATACGACACCCAATATCAGTCACAGTCATGCCGGTGTTCTGTAACATCCGGCTGGCGGCACGGAAGTGCGCATGAGCCAGCACCTCGTTGTAGTGGGTGCCCATTTCCTTGAGCCTGCGCTGTAGCGTGCGTTTGCTCGTGTTGCACAGCGACGCAGCGAGTTCAATGCTCATATCGCCTTCCTGAAGATAAGACAGCAATACCTGCTCAAATGAGCTGACGAAGTCGTCCGGCATTTTCTGATAGTCATTCGGTGAAGAGGCCGGCCCTGCGGCTTCATCCTGGATTGGTGGCAGGCTGAGCACTGCATTTTCCAGGGCGATGTAAGAAAACGGCTGCGATAGCCGCATGCGTGTACGCGGCAAGTGTTCACGGATATAACGGCAGGGCATGCGATCCGTCATCAGGCCGATTTCGGCCGGTTGCCATTGCGGGCCGGTATACACGCGAGTCATGCCGAGTAGTGTCGTTATTCCGAACCAGCCGATCTGCTCAATCGCCGGGTTGTCGACCTTGCAACTTGGCTGATGATAAAAATATGCATGTTCGGAGTTTGCCGGCTGCAGTATCCCCAGACGGCAGTGGGTGATGGTCCGGTTGACCAGTTCGCTGGCCTTGCGGAGTCCCTGGTAAAGTGTCGGTGCATTCTTTAACAGCGCAGTCATATGCGGATCTGCGCAATCGGCGCCAAACTTCTCCCCTACACGAAAACCAAGGTCCTGAATTCCTTCAGAACGCGCCATGCAGATGAGAAACTTCCAGAAATGATGCGAGGGAACATAGTTATCCACGTCCTCGAGGGCGTGCCAGGGCAGACGAGCCTGTCGAAACCCGCGTTCAACGGGAGTGCCGATATCCGCAAGGAATCGCACAAACGGGCGTACGACGGCTACCCGGTGTAACGGTATCGGCTCCGTGCTCTTGTTCCCGGTGCTAACCATATCGCTTTAAACCCGCTGTAGCCGGAATTGATGCTGTGGATACCCTGCGTAATTACACAACATGCTGGATACCAGGAGTATATGCCTCCTGTCCGGAATTTGACATGCCGCGCCAGCTCGGGAGATGTGCAGAAATGCCCTGTCCCGCCTGTCAAGGCCCCGAAAACTTCCCTGCATGACGACATGAAGAGGTGGTATGGCTATTTAGTATATTCGAATATGGCCAGGAAAGAGTCACGGAAACAGCACACCTGCCGCCGGTAACCGGCCGTGAGCGCCTGTTTGTAAAATGGCGCGATATGGCAGTCGGATAGGCCCGGTTCCCTGCTAGTGTTACTTCCAAGAATTGTCAATAATCGAAAAGGAGCTCCCCCGATGAGCCGAAACCAAAGCTTCCTCCACTCGCTGCTGTTCGCCCTTCTGGTCCTGGGATGGATCGCGCCCTCGGCGCAGGCCTTTACGGTGGTCTGCGGAACGGAGGCGTGCAGCGCTTCCAACTCCAACGCCACCGGGATCGAACAGCTGGAATACGACGGATTGTTTTACGACGTCACGTTCGTCTACGACGAGCTCGGTGTCGTCTATGGATTCCCCCCGGAATTCGACTTCGAATCGGGTGGAGACGCAGCGAGAGACAGTGTGGTTGCCGCTCTGATGTCGGTGCCAGAAGTTACGACGGTGGGCGCCGCTACACTTGACGAGTTCCACATCCAAGCCGCCCCACCCGGCGGCTTGGGGCCCTGGTTTACCACTTCAGGCGAGTATTCCTCAGGCAGCTGGCGTGATGGCGCCAGTCAGCAAGCCAGTCCTGGCTCGACGTTCACGTGGGCAAAGTTCGAGGTCACAACCGGGCCGTGCAGCGTCGATGCTGACTGCGACGACGGCAATTTCTGCACCGGCAATGAGACCTGCAACGGCGGCCAGTGTCAGGACGGCTCCCTGCCCTGCGCCCAAGTCTGCCTCGAAGACGTCGACCAGTGCGCCGCGTCCGCGCCGCCGGCCACCGTGATCCTGGACGGTTCAGGCACCAACGCCACCGCGATCGAATATCTGCCATACGACGGCTTGCTGTACAACGTCGGTTTCGTCGGCGCTGCGGCTGGCAGTGACAGTGTCTATGGGACGCCCCCCGAGTTCGACTTCCCGGCCGATGAGACGGAAGCGGTGATCGGAGCGGTGAACGCGGAGCTCAACGCGACTCTGGCCATAACGGTCGGACCCACCAGCGGCTTTCCCCTAAACATGTACCGCATTGGACAATCCTACGACGATACTGGCGAAGACGTCCGTTTTTGGGGGGGCGAATGGTTTTCTAATTCGTCCAACTGGTCCGAAAGCGCTTCAGGCACCACCTCGCTCAATTCGGCGAACGATATCTGGGCGGTCTTCACCGTCGTTTCCGGGCCGGCCGGGTGCAGCGCCGATGCCGACTGCGACGACGGCGACTTCTGCACCGGCAATGAGACCTGCAACGGCGGCCAGTGCCAGGACGGCCCTTTGCCCTGCGCCGAAGGCGATCTCTGCTACGAAGACGTCGACCAGTGCGTCGCGGTGCAGTGCACCAGCGACAGCGACTGCGACAACGGCGTGTTCTGTGACGGCATGGGGACATGCGACGCCGGCCAGTGCGTAGCCGGCACGCCCCCCTGCGTCGGGGACGCAGTCTGCTACGAAGAGGTCGATCAGTGCGTCGTCCCCGCGTGCACGGTCGATGCCGACTGTGCCAACGCCTTCTTCTGCGACGGCGAGGAGACCTGTGTCTCGGGTCAGTGTCAGCAGGGCACGACCCCCTGCGAGCCGGGCCAGGTCTGCGTCGACGAGACCGATGAGTGTGTCTATCCCGAGTGCTTCGTCGATGCCGACTGCGACAACGGCACGTTCTGCGATGGTCTGGAGGTCTGCGACGCGGGCGAGTGCCAGCCAGGGTCACTGCCTTGCGCCGAAGACGAGATCTGTTCCGAGGGAAGCACAGGCGCCGAGTGCGTCGTCCCCGAGTGCAACGTCGATGCCGACTGTGCCAACGACTCCTTCTGCGACGGCGAGGAGACCTGCGACGGTGGCCTGTGCCAGGACGGCACCCCGCCGTGCGGTGCAGGCGAAATCTGCGACGAAGATGCCGACCAATGCGATGCGGTGGAATGCATCAACGACGACCAGTGCGACGACGGCCTGTTCTGCACCGGAATGGAGACCTGCAGCGCGGGTCAGTGCCAGGCCGGCACCCCGCCGTGCGCTGTGGGTGAAACCTGCGACGACCAAGCCGACCAATGCGTCGAGCCCGGTTGCACCAGCGACGCTGACTGTGCCAACGACTCCTTCTGCGACGGCGAGGAGACCTGCGAGGCGGGCCAGTGCCAGGCCGGCACGCCGGCGGACTGCGGGGACGGCATCTGCCTCGGCATCCTCGACGAATGCGTCGACCCCGAGTGCATCAACGATGTTCAGTGCGACGACGGCTTCTACTGCAACGGCGTGGAGACCTGCGTCGAGGGCCGGTGCGAGGACGGCGGCCCGGAATGCGGCCCAGACCAGACCTGCTACGAGATCCTCGGCGGCACCTGCCTCGACACCGAGTGCAGCGTCGATACCGACTGCGACGACGGCTCCTTCTGCAACGGCGAGGAGACGTGCAATACGGGCCAGTGCCAGCCCGTGAACACATCGCCGTGCGCCGCGGATGAAACCTGCGACGAAGGAGCCGACGCATGCGTCGAGCCGCAGCGCGATTGCCGGGAGGAAAGGCTCGAGTGTGTGGCTGAGGCCAGGCTGGAAAGGCGGGCCTGCACCGATTCGTGTTCCGACGAGCTGGAATCTGCCCTCGAAGACTGCGACGGGCTTTCGCAACGCAGCTGCAAGTCGGCGGCCAAGAGAGCAGCCGCCACGTGTGGCTTGAGCTGCACTCGCGCCACCAAGACGGAGTTGCGCGAGTGCCGGCAGGAGTTCCAGGAGTGTCGCGCGGAACGCTGATCCAAAGCCATGCTCCACGTCGGAAGGCGACTGGCGGCCACGACCCCAGTCCTGAGGAACCCACTCTCGGTGCACGGAGAATCCAGGATGCATTCGTGGGAAGCGGACCGTGGAGGTCAGGCCGAGAGTGGCTCGTTACCTGATCAAACTCGGCATCGCGACGCCTGGTGAGTGCGACGGCGATCAGAAGAAAAAGAATCGGTGATTTTTTACCCGGCGGGCGGCGCGGTCGCCCGCCGACGCAGGATGCACCCCTCCCCGGGGCATGCAGTAGCTGCATTGACATCGAGACATTGACATGAGTTACGGAGAATCAGACATGCGTATTAAATTAGTTTTTTGCCACATCCTGCTCACACTGCTCGCGTTCAGCAGCTTAGCGCAGGCCCAGGAAGTGCCCGAGGGGCTGGTCTACGAGCAAACCCAACCGGTCGGCGCGGCGGGGCTTCCCCCCGATCCCAATCCGTTCTATATCAATCCGACCACCGGCACCCTGGCCAGCCGAGTGGTCTGGGAGGACAACAAGCAGCTGGAGACCGGGCCGGACTCGTTGGGGGTCATCATCCATGGGGTCTCGAAAGGCGGTCCCTTCGTCGGTGTCTTGCTGGATGCGGGCCTGAATCCCATTCCCGGCACGGAGTTCGCAGGCATTGTGGGTCTTGCTGCGCCGGCCCAGATCGACCTTGCCGAGACAACGCGCTTCAGCGGTGTCTACATCGGCCTCGGCAACGCCGATGGCTTCACTTCACCCTGGATGTTCTACTGGACCGGCGGCACGCTGACGGTAGTAGACGGCGAGGCAGTCGGAAACCAGCCGCCCTCCGCTGACGCCGGCCCCGATGTTCCTGGGGCCGAGGGCGTTGCCGTGCAGTTCCAGGGCGGCCAATCCAGCGATGCGGACGGCTCCATCGCCAACTACCTCTGGGAATTCGGGGACGGCACAACCGGTACCGAAATAAACTCAGTGCACACCTACTCCGTGGCCAGCACCTACAACGTCACACTGACCGTCACCGACAACCAGGGTGCGATCGATTCCGACACCACCATTGCCACCATTGCCATGACCAACAATCCACCGACTGCGTTCGCCGGTGGCGAGGTTGACGCCCTTAATAACCGCATCTACACCGGTACGGCCGGCGCACCCCTGCAGTTCGATGGTTCGGGCTCCACAGACGATGTCGGAATCGTGAGATACGAATGGAATTTCGCAGACCAGGGCGCCACCGGCACGAGTGTAGCGCCACAGCACACGTACAACGATCCAGGTACATATTCCGTCGCATTGGAGGTCTTCGATGAGCAGGGCGAGTCCGATGTGGACTATGTCCTAGCCAGAATCGCCGAGGGCAACCAGGCGCCGACGGCGGAGGCCGGCCCGCCGGTGGCCGGGACGACCGGGGATGCCGTCCAGTTCAACGGCAGCGCCTCGAACGATCCGGACGGCACCGACCTCGTGTACGACTGGTTCTGGGACGATGGGACCCAGGACTCGGATGCCGGGTCGAGTCCGCAACACACATACA
>Ga0209013_10005119_pt1 | contig 11351 bp, 9 predicted proteins | sample Cruoilmetagenom2_FD_187291 | JGI IMG/M metagenome (GOLD analysis project Ga0209013, IMG submission 187291) | Oil polluted marine microbial communities from Coal Oil Point, Santa Barbara, California, USA - Sample 2 (SPAdes) (version 2) | ecosystem: Environmental > Aquatic > Marine > Oil seeps ...
CACCCCTTTTAATACACTTATATCAAAGACTTTATAACAAAAAAACCACAACAATAACTATAAAAAGAAATTCCAAACTAACCCAAAACGAATAACAAAGTCACGATAAGGATAGTTTGGAGCGGAATAAAAATTATATCCTGTAAATGAAGAATTAAAATGTTCTGCCTTTAAAAAGATTCTTGTTTGTTTAATTTTTGCATTTATAAAAAAGTCTAATCTTGGAAATCCTCCTAATTCATTTTCATTTTGCACATAAAATTCGGCTAACAAAGGATCGTAAGCATTCATATTATATTTAGTAAAGTAAGAAAATGTAACACCTGTTTGTAGATATAATGCTTTTTTAAATAAATGATTAGAGTAATATAAGGTATTTCTTGTTGTTATTTCAGGCACATTAAGGACTCCTTCTCCATCTAACACTGTTTGATAACGAATAGTATTGTTTAGGGTAAATTTATTATACCTAAGTTCCTTACTTACTTTTACTCTAAAATAGTTAATCGTCTCGTTGGACTGATTTGGCTTAATAAGATTCTCATTAATAGATTTTTCAAAATAGGTATAGTCATCTATTGAAGTATAATCCAATTCAACATCTACTATTTTTTTTGATTTAAACTGAAACGCAAGTTGTCTTGTATCTATATTATTATAGTTGTTTTCCCAATTATAATTAATATAATCGCTTTGGTATAAAAGAAAATTATAATTGGGTGCTTTTGAATTTATATTTATACTTGCTTCTACCAAAGCATCTTCATTTATATTATATTCTGCCTTTCCACTTAAAAAATTACCATCAAAATCTCCTGTAACATTAATACCGAACTTTCCATGAATTAAAAACGCTCCAATTTTATTTTTATACTCACCACCAACTGAAACTACATTTCCTTTTATGCGATTGGTTATTTGGTTTCCTCCTAAAGACACAATAGAGTTATAACCATAATTAAAATCGTTATAACCAATATTAAATTTTAGCTGACCAATCTTGTTATTATAATATTTAGCATTAGCTTCAACGTAAAAATCTTCTAGAGTAACTTTATCTTGGAGACTAGAACTCACAAAAGCATCACCAAAAAAACTATTTTGTGAGTCTTGATTAAATTGATAAAACTTATCTTCGAACGATACTACATTACCAATACTTAATGTATTTGTAGATAATGAATCTTTTTGTTGAATTATGTTATAAGAGTGATCTAAATGAAATCGTTTTCCTTCTAATGTGTTTTCAGCATTTTCAAACTCTGGGTCAAAAACCGATCTGTCTATAAATTCTGGATTCCCTGATTCGAAATCTATAAGATCATCGTTTTTTATTCCACCATTCTCTTGGTTAAGTAAGTCTTGCATTACAATATGTGCTCGCGCATTGTACCTATTATTCTTTGTTTTGAAATTTGTAGTAAATCTAAAATTACCAGTACTAGTCAATATATGCTGATATTTACCTAAAGATCTCATGCCTTTATAAGCAATTGAAAAATTAAATTGCTTTGAAGTATTTACTGTAAAAAAAGCATCAAGTAATTGACCTTGTTCGAAAGCTGTTTTAAACATTAGCTCAGTAAGCGGTGTTGGCACATAATAATAACCTATATCATCAATCTCCATGTAATTAAAATGTCTTGCTCTTGCTCCAAAACTTGGCATTAAATTATTACTTCTAAAATCAAAACTTAAAGAGTTATAAGTTTGTCCTAAATTGGAGAAAGGCAAAATATCGAAATCATCTTTTCGTAGATAATTAAATTTGTAATCTTTATATACAGTAAGTGTTGTATCTACATATGTAGTGTCATTTTCACGAGAAATAATTTTATAATCTTCAATTTTGGCTTCTTCATTCTTTATTATTTGCTTGCTTTGTCTCCTACCTCTGTCATTCCCCAAAGAGTCTTTTGTCTGCTTAATTAAAGATTTATCTTTAACAAGAGGTTTTAATGGTTTTATAGGCTTGTCTTGTGCGCTAACCAAACCAATAACAAAAAAAGAAAATAGTGCTAAAATTATTCTGTTCATAAATATTTTTTGACCTTGCAAATGTAAATACAAAATATGATAACGTTATAATATCGAAAAATTATTTAAATGCTATCGTTAAATTTTTCAAAATATAAATATGAATGTGGTACAGATGAAGCTGGTCGAGGATGTCTTGCTGGACCAGTTACTGCTGCTGCTGTGATGCTTCCTTTAGATTTTAAAAATAGCTTGTTGAATGACTCAAAACAACTTTCAGAAAAAAAAAGAGAATCATTAAAACCAATTATTGAAACCGAAGCCATCACATTTGGAGTCGCTCATATTTTTCAAAAAGAAATCGACAGTATTAACATTTTAAATGCTTCTATTTTGGCTATGCATAAATCCATTGATGACTTAATTACTACTCCAGAGTTTATTATTGTCGATGGCAATAAATTTAAACCTTATAAAGAGATTCCTTTTAAAACAATTATTAAAGGTGACAGCAAGTATATGAGCATTGCTGCAGCTTCTATTCTTGCTAAAACTTATCGAGACAATTATATGAGTGAAATTCATGAAGAATTCCCCATGTATAATTGGAAGCAAAACAAAGGCTATCCAACTAAAGAACATCGTAATGCAATTAGAAAATATGGTATTACAAAATATCACCGAAAATCTTTTAAGCTTTTACCAGAACAGTTTTCTTTAGAGTTTTAAGTTTTTATATTTGTAAAGGTTATTTTTAATTAATCTTTTAATGAAGAAACTTTTTTTCATCCTCTCAATTTTCCTTACAATTTATAGTTGTAATAATTCTAAAAAAACTAACACAACACTTTATCATTTAATTCCTGAAAATGCTTCATTAGTTTTAAAAATAAATGATCTTGAAACATTTAAAAGTGATATAAAAAATAATGATTTCATTTCAAAATTAAACATTTCCACATTACAAAAAAACATCGCCATACAATTCGAAAATTTAAAAACTAATAATCCTATTTTAATCTGTTTTGAAAAAAATAATAATACATACGATTTTTCTATTATTACTAAATTTCATGACAGCTTACTCACAGGGAACAATAACGATTCGTTAAATATTTATAGTAAAATTATTGATAGTATTTATATAAGTTCTGCTTCTAAATCTACAATAGATCAAATAAAGAGATTTAAAAATTCAACATTCGAGAATCTCATTGAAACCACAAATAACAATAGTTCCTTTTCGATTTTTATAAATAATAAGAATTGTAATAATATAGGAAATACTATCATCCCTGAAGACATTAACAACTTTTCTAATGGGATGACTTTAGATGCCGAGATATCTCCAGACCAAATCAACTTTAATGGTATTACGCTAGCCAACGACACTTTACCACAAGTTTTAAAAATTTTTAAAAACACTATTCCTCAAGAAAATACTATTCAACAAATAGTACCTTCAAATAGCAATGGCTTTTTGAGTTTTACATATAATGACTTTGATTTATTAAAGAATAATATTAATAATTTTTACAATAAACCTGTTGACTCAACTTTTAATTCTGAATTATTTCATACTATAAATGAAGGTGGTGAGATTTATTTTGACACAGACACTGCTATTATTTTAAAATCCATTGATGCCACAGCTACAATAGATGCATTACAAAACCACCAAAATGTAGTTTCAAATTTTAGAAATGTTGCTGTTTTCGAGTTTAACAACCCCAACATATTTAAAACAGTTTTTAGTCCTTTTATAAGTACTGAAAATATTTCAAATTACATTATTATTGATGACTTTTTTGTGTTTGCTAAATCTATAGAACAACTGCAAAACATAATTACAAACTTTCAAAATGGAACAACTTTGATTAACACTAATTCTTATAAAGAAAGTATGTTCTATTTAAGTGATGAATCATCGCTTTTAGTTATTGCAAGTCCAACAAAACTTAAACAAATTATTTCTTCAATAAGTAGTTATGATTATAGTAATTTAAAGTTAACCGATTATAAAACTTCAGCGATTCAATTTGTGCAAGATGATGGGTTTGTACATATTAATGCTGTGATTAAAAAGAATAAATCCAGAGCACATCAAAATTCTATTTCCGAAGAATTTAATGTCACAGTTGATGCAGATATTATTATGCAGCCTCAATTTGTTACTAATCATCGTACAAAACAAAAAGACATTGTTGTACAAGATGTGAATAATAATTTGTATTTAATCTCAAATACAGGAAAAGTACTTTGGAAAAAGAAACTTAACGGAACAGTTTTAGGTCGTATTCAACAAGTTGACTTGTATAAAAACAGACGTTTACAATTAGCTTTTGCAACTTCTAAGCGCATTTATATTATTGACAGAAACGGTAATAATGTTTCCCCTTTTCCATTAAAGTTTAATTCTGAAATCACACAGCCATTATCCATTTTCGATTATGATAACACTAAGAACTATCGCTTTTTAGTTACTCAAGGTAAGTTTTTGTTAATGTATGATAGAAATGCTAAAAATGTAAGTGGCTTTAGATATAATAATACTGGTAATAATATTACTACACAGCCAAAACATTTTAGAATAGGAAACAAAGATTATATTGTATTTGCTACAGGTAAAAAAATGATGATTTTAAATAGAAAGGGACAATCTAGAATCAAGGTTAAAGAGAATATCAATTTTTCTGGTAATCCAATTTTTAAATACAATAATAAATTCACCACTACCTCATTAGCAGGTGAATTGGTGCAAGTCAATACTAAAGGCAATGTTAGTAAGCTATCCTTAAATTTAGGCGAAGGCCATTTTGTTGTAACTACCGACAAAACTCTTGTAACTTTATCGGATAACAATTTAGCAATAAAACTAAAAACCTATGAGTTAGATTTTGGTAATTATACACCTCCAAAAATTTTCTACCTCAACGATAAAATTTATATCTCACTTACCGATTTACAAACTCAAAAAGTTTACTTGTTTGATAGCCAAGCAAAACTACTTAATAATTTTCCTGTGTATGGAAACTCAACATTAGACATTGCAAATATTGACAATGACAATAGGCTTGAATTTGTTGTAAAAGGAGAATCTAATTCTATTATTGTTTACAAAAAAAATTAAAATAAATAATTGATGTTTAATAGTTTAATTTGTAGATTTGAACATCCCTCCTTAACAATAGCATAAGTTAATAGCCTTACTATATTTTACAGTTTAACTATTTGTATTACCAATTAATTTTAATTTAGACAATAGACGAATAATCTATAACGGTAACCAAATCGAGAAGTCCCTTTATCTAGAAACGCCAAAGCAATGCTTTGGCGTTTCGTTTATTTAATTTTTGTTTTTCTTATTTTTTGCCTTATTCCTATAATATATGGCAATAAAAAGTGCTACTGCAATAGCCACCCAAGATCCTATATTCACAATGTATATGTTTTAGATTGTAATTCTGCATCAAATAAAACTTTAAAATGATTTAGTAGTTTCTCTTTAACTTCAGCTTCATCAACCTTTTTTTTTCCTAATTCTACATTTAAAGAAGTTACTGCTTTACCTCTAATACCACAAGGTATAATATTATCGAAATACCCTAAATCGGCATTCACATTCAAAGCAAAACCATGCATGGTTACCCAACGGCTAGCACGAACACCTAACGCGCAAATTTTTCTTACAAAAGGAGTACCTACATCTAACCAAACTCCTGTTTCTCCTTTACTACGTTCTGCTTTTAAACCATATTCAGCAAGAGTTAATATTATCATTTCTTCTAATAAACGCAAGTATTTATGTATGTCGGTAAAAAAATTATCGAGATCTAAAATTGGGTAGCCGACAATTTGTCCTGGACCATGATATGTAATATCTCCTCCTCTATTTATTTTATAAAAGGTTGCCCCTTTTTCGGTGAGTTGTTCTTCATTTAAAAGCAGATTTGTCTTATCTCCACTTTTACCTAATGTATAGACATGAGGATGCTCTACAAACAAAAAATAATTAGGTGTTAAAAACTTAGTGTCCTCTCTTCTATTCTTAATTTTAAGATCAACAATACTCCTAAATAATTTTTCTTGATAGTCCCAAGTTTGCTTATAATCTTTATACCCTAAATCTTGTATCTCTATACACTTATTCATAGTGTGCAAACCTACGAATTTTTTACATTCTAATAATAGTTTTGTAGTCTGTAACCTTTCTAAAACTTATTTGTAAATCTAGTTTTATTAAGGGTAGATTATGTTTTTACCTTTCAGGGTTATTTAAAATAACAAGTGCTGCAATTACTCCAGGAACCCATCCGCAGAGCCATAATAAGAAGACAATAAATATAGATCCACAACCTTTGCCAATTACAGCAAGTGGAGGAAAAAAGATGGCAAGTAAAACTCTCCAAAAACTCATAGTGATTTTTTTAATTGATTGATGATTATATTTATTTGACGTTATAAAATTGTTTTTGTTACAATAACCAGATTAACAAATTACAATTAGTTATTACAAAATTTATAGTAGTTTCGTAACATGAAATATCCATAAATAAATTTTTAACATTAAGGAATGATTATTTGGATGTTCCATGTGACCTTAAAAAAGCGATAAATATAAACTCATGAAACGTTTTGTTATTTTAATAATTATAGTTTTCTGTACATTTTACGTTCATGCCCAATATTCGTTTTCTGGCTATATAGATAATGACCGCTGGCAGGAAGATGTGTATTTATCAGTCATTGAAGATTATAGAAAAATTTCTGGCGTTTTTTCTGAACAAATTATAAAGAAAATTCAAACAGATGAAAAAGGTTATTTTGAATTTATAGGAAACAATCTTAATATAGATAACAGAATTTATAGAATTCATGTAGATAATTGTGTTGATGAAAAGCAAAACCTAAATCATTTTGAAGGTCATTGTAAAGACAGTAAAGAAATTCTATTTATTGCTAAAAACACTGATACAATTGCGTTTCCATTTTCATTTGAAAACCAAATGTTTTGTACTATTGAATCTAATAACCTCAAAGCAAGAACATTTGTAAAAATTGATTCGCTTAAAGAAGATATGCGATTTGCATATGGTGAATTTAGAAGCGAAGCAAACCGAAAATTGAATAATAAAAAGTGGTTTAAAACACTTAAAGATTTTGGAGAAAACCTCAACGAACCTTTGGCAGAACTTTACATTTATACATTCTTATCAGATAGAAGTAACAATCTGCATGCTTATTATCTTGAAGATTTAAAAACAAGTAATTATTATGACCAATTACTTGAGCGTTTGACTAATAAATATCCAAACTCAACATACACAAATCAATATAAAGCTGAATTAAATGCTGATAAATTTATACTTTCAAATGAAGATGAAAAGTCATTTAATTGGAATTATTTTCTCTATTCAATCTTAATCCTTTCGTTAATTGGTAATTTATGGTTTTTGATGTCTCGAAGAAAACATCAATCTAAAACCCTTTCTAAAGCCAAAGAAAAATTAACCAATCAAGAACTAAAAATTCTCAATCTTTTATTAGAAGAAAACACAAATAAAGAAATTGCTGAAGTGTTGTTTGTAAGCTTAAGTACTGTAAAATCGCATGTCAATAACATCTACAAAAAATTGAACGTGCAATCTAGAGATGAAATTAAATCGCTGTTTAATAAATAGTTACAAGATTCAACCTAGGGATTAGTACTCAATTCAACCCCTAATATTCTTGATTATTTCATTGTTTTTCTGATGTTTGCTTCATTATTAATCAAAAAAATTAAACATTATGAAACGAACAGTAAGCACATCACTAAATGGAATTAAAGTATTTCTTCTTATAAGTGTATTTGGTTTAGCAACAATGCAAGCTCAAGATTTAGCTATAGCAAAAAAAGTAGCAATTATTGATTATGAAACCGAAGTTATTGATTATGGCACAATTGCTCAAAATTCCGATGGAATGAGAATCTTTACATTTACCAATACAGGAAATGCGCCTTTAATTATTTCGGAAGTTAAAACCAGTTGTGGTTGTACAATCCCTTCGTATTCTAAAGAAGCTATTCTTCCTGGAAGTGAAGGACAATTAGAAATTAAGTACGATACTAAGCGACTAGGTAATTTCTCAAAAACTATTACAGTAATTTCTAATGCAAAACAAGTTCGGAAAACCCTTAAAATAAAAGGTAATATTATTGCCAATAATTAAAGTGATTATATAAAAATAACCCTTTTAGGTTTTACTCTCTAAAAGGGTTATTTAATTGTTACAAGTTAGATTTTTGATATTCACAAAGAGCTTCAAGCATATCTTCAATATCACCAGGCGTACTCATAATTTTCATAAAAGTACCCATTGTTAATTCTGGCCAATGTAAAGCAATTCGGTATTTACCATGAAGCATTGTGGCTTCTTTTCCCTGTAATATTATTTCGTAAGGTAACGCTGCAACGTGGTCTTCTCCAATTATAGGTAAAAAATGAGATTCTCCTTCTTCTTCATCTTGTAAACCAACTCCAAAAACTGCTATTTTTTTTGATTTAAAAACCAATTTATATACTTGTACTGTATTCCCTTTTTTGTTTTTTAAATTATTTTCTATGGTTTTTAAACCTTCCTCGAAAGAAGAAAATTCATTTAAAGTTATAGGATCGGTAAAATAAGGCATCATTATTTTATAATGATAATTTTTTAATTTATCAGCTTTTTCTGAACCTCCAAAAGGTAAAAACTCATTACCAATTGTAGAAAAAGTTGTTTTTAAATCAGTACTAAATTTTTTAAAAACAGTACTAAATGTATTATAATTATCTCTTAAATACGCTCTCAAAATATAATCTGGATTGGTGTAGGAAATAATTACTTTTCCGTTCTTGTTTACTAAACCAACTTTAAAAACTGCAGCTAGTGCTCCTCTATCTACTACTTTAATAGCAGCATTACTAACATCCTTTCTTGTAAAAGCAATTACTTTTAAAGTGCTTTTATTTGAAGGGTTATAATCACCTAATACTGTAAAGGAATTATTTTCTAAAGCAGCTATAACTTTTTCAGAAACTTGTTGAATAGTTTCAGTTGATTCACCAATTTTAATATATGGTGAAAGTTCTTGAGCTATTAAATTATAACTAAAATTTGCAAAAACAATAATACTAAAAATTAACTTTTTCATTTTATTAAGAATAAATTATTAAACTATATTAATCAATATCATCTATGCTTATCATAATATAATTATCAAAACCACATTAATAATATCTATACAAAATAATAGATATATTCTCTATCAATCTATGATTATTATCATAAACTGAAATACGTTTTAAGATGATTCAAAATCATTATAAAACCTTATTATTGCAAAAGAAAAGAATATTTAAAAAGGAACATTTCATTTTTTTAAATAGTTTAATTTTGCAATTCATATAATATTAGCATGCAACTTTCAGAACAAGAACAAGTACGAAGAGAAAAATTAACCAAATTACGCGAATTAGGTATTAATCCTTATCCAGCAAATCTATATCCTGTAAATCACTTATCTAAACACATAAAAGAAGATTTTAATGAAGGTAAACAAGTCATTATTGCTGGTAGATTAATGTCTCGTCGTATTCAAGGTAAAGCATCATTTGCAGAGCTTCAAGATAGTGAAGGTCGCATACAAGTATATTTTAATCGTGATGAAATTTGTACAGGAGAAGACAAAACATTATACAACGATGTATATAAAAAACTGTTAGATATTGGCGATTTTATTGGTATTGAAGGCGAATTATTTACCACACAAGTTGGCGAAAAAAGTGTTAGAGTAAATAGCTTTACTATATTAAGCAAATCCTTAAAACCATTACCATTACCAAAAACAGATGCCGAAGGCAATACTTTTGACGAGTTTAACGATCCCGAAATGCGTTATAGACAACGCTATGCCGATTTAGTGGTAAACCCAAAAGTAAAAGACACTTTTGTAAAGCGCACACAAATTACAAACACTATTCGTGAGTTTTATAACGACATGGATTTTCTAGAAGTAGAAACACCTATTTTACAACCTATTCCTGGTGGTGCTGCTGCAAGACCTTTTATTACACACCATAATACGTTAGATATGCCATTATATTTACGTATTGCTAATGAGTTGTATTTAAAACGTTTAATAGTTGGTGGTTTTGATGGCGTTTATGAGTTTTCTAAAGATTTTAGAAACGAAGGGATGGACAGAACCCATAATCCAGAATTTACGGTTATGGAAATGTATGCAGCTTATAAAGATTATAACTGGATGATGGATACTACAGAGCAACTTCTAGAAAAAATTGCTCTAAAATTACATGGTACAACAAAAGTGAAGTTTAATGGTAATATTATAGATTATAAAGCGCCTTATAAACGTATAGGAATTCTTGATGCTATTAAAGAGCACACTGGATTTGATTTATATAAAAAGTCAGAAGAAGAAGTTCGCCAAGCATGTAAAGCTCTAAATATAGAAGCTGATGAAACTATGGGAATAGGAAAAATGATAGACGAAATTTTTGGCGAAACATGCGAATCTAATTACATACAACCAACTTTTATTATTGATCATCCAACCGAAATGAGCCCACTAACTAAAGCTCATCGTTATAAAGAAGGATTAACCGAACGTTTTGAACTCATGGTAAATGGTAAAGAATTGGCAAATGCATATTCCGAGCTTAACGACCCAATAGAACAACGCGAACGTTTTGAAGACCAATTAAAACTTTCAGAAAAAGGAGATGACGAAGCCATGTTTATAGATTATGATTTTTTACGTGCTTTAGAATATGGCATGCCACCAACCTCTGGGATCGGTATTGGTGTTGATCGGTTAACTATGTTTATGACCAATAATCCATCCATACAAGAAGTGTTATTCTTTCCTCAAATGAAACCTGAGAAAAAGGCAGTAGCGATGAGTGATGACGAAAAAGCCATTTTAGAGATTCTTAAAACTCAAAAATCTATGAACCTTAACGACCTTAAAGCCCAATCAGGTTTAAGTAATAAAAAATGGGATAAGACCATTAAAGGCTTAACAAAACTAGGATTAGCAAAGGTTGCAAAAACCGATGATTCTTTGGTTGTAGAGCTACAAGAATAAAGTTTTGTCATGCTGAACTCGTTTCAGTATCTCAATATAACACTAAAGGATTTACTTAACAGTAAATCCTTTTTTGATTGCATATTGTAGCAGATAGACACCTATTTACTGTCACGGATTCGTCACTTCATTAAAATTCATTAGATTAGTGGTGTATATATAATAGGGATATACACACTGTTAAACATACCTAGCCTATTTGGAGGGTATATACACCAATGGTGAATATACCCATATGTTG
>Ga0209013_10005120_pt1 | contig 11351 bp, 13 predicted proteins | sample Cruoilmetagenom2_FD_187291 | JGI IMG/M metagenome (GOLD analysis project Ga0209013, IMG submission 187291) | Oil polluted marine microbial communities from Coal Oil Point, Santa Barbara, California, USA - Sample 2 (SPAdes) (version 2) | ecosystem: Environmental > Aquatic > Marine > Oil seeps ...
TATGGATGCTAAGACAATACGCATCTAATCTCAGCGAACCCAAAGAGGCTGAGCCCAAAGAAGAATTATCAATAGCAAATAACAGCGATTAGAACCGCATATTCTACAAACTAATGATCATAATCAACATTGCTGATATTCATGGAAACGCTGCACCCATTTCTGAAATGGAGTCAATCTTATCATCCGCCGATCTGATTTTATTAAGCGGAGATATAACACACTTCGGAGGGGAAAGAGAAGCATCAGTAATAATACATCTTATAAGAACTTACAATCCCAACATTCTTGGGGTTTCAGGCAACTGTGATACAAAAGAAGTGGACTCCTACTTAGAAAGTGTAAATATTCAAATCCACGGGCGGCATGTAGAGATAAACGGAATATCTGTGTTAGGAGCAGGGGGATCGCTTCAATGTCCGGGTCCAACGCCAAATATTTATACTGAGAATGAATATGTCGAAATATTTGAGAGCTCCACACTCAATTTAGATAAGAATGCGCCCAAAATCATGGTCTCACATCAGCCTCCTATCAATACTTTAAATGACAGGATAAGTGACGGCGCACATGTAGGAAGCGTTACGGTCAGAGAATATATAGAGAGGATTGAGCCGTTAGTATGCTTTACAGGACATATTCATGAAGCCCCAGGAATAGATGAAATCGGAATCACTAAAATAGTCAATCCCGGCCCGCTTGGAACAAGGACATACGGCTACCTGGAAATAAGTAACCAAATCGACACACTGGAGATAAGAAAAATCTAATTACAATCACACATTGAAATAATTTACTATAGAATAAGCAAAGAAAAACTTTAGGAGGATTTATCATGAAAACATCTTTACATAATGCAATTTTTTCAAAGTTAGGCTATCTGGGAGCTTTTTTGGTTTTCTCATTCATAGCGCTGTCTTTTGCTGTTAGTAGTCAGGCAGAGCAGAAGATGCACCCGCTTAAAAGCTATTTTGTAAATTATGAAATGGGCGGCAACTCAAAGGGAGAAAAACAACAGTATTCCCAGAACTATGGCAGGACAATTTGCTGGGTTGAGAAATCCGAGATAAGCGTAATGGGAAATTCCGTAAACAAAAACGAAAAGGTTATAACCAAGATAGAAGATGGCGATCAATGGATCATAACAATTGACCTTGGTAAAAACACCGGCACAAAAATGAAAAACCCTATGTACAAAGGTTTAGTAGCCGGAATGAAAGGAAAGGACCCCAAAGAGTTCAGCGAAGAACTCATGAAGCAGATGGGCGGTAAAGTTGTAGGTGAGAAAACCGTAAACGGCGAGAAATGTACGGAATGGACATTAATGGGCGGGGCTACAACCTGTGTAACCGAAGACCTGATAACAGTTGAATCAACAGCCAATATGGCGGGTATATCAATCTCAGAGGTTGCTACCGAAGTAAAAAGGAACGACTCTGGCCCACAAGGTATTTGTAGTCCTGGAGACGCAACCATTAAAGAAATGGACTTAGGCCAAATGATGGGGCAATAAGTGCAATAACAATCTTTATGTAAAGAAAAAGAGTTAACCTCTGCTTGATATATCAATTATCTAACTGATATTCGGCAATGCAAACTGTCTCTGAAACTGAACTGTCAAAATACTTTTCTTTGATTTTCTTGTATTCCTGATTGTTAAAGAAAGAGTTTTTTGCTTCCGTATCCGGGAAATAAATCGTAAAGACCCTGTTTATATCATGAGAAACCGGGCTTATCAGAGTTTTTGCAACCACAAAGTCGTATTTAAAGCCGCCACCGATTTTTTCAAGAAGCGGAGACATTGCGTTTCGATAGTCCCGGTATAGGTTCTCGTCCTTCACATTTAATCCAATTAACATTTCAACCATATAACCACCTGCCATCTCTCGCAAAAGAATTTAATAATAACGGAATGCATTAAAAGTCGCATTAATCCGGCGTAACTTAGCTTTCTTTTTTTATCCCTTCAACTTCTAAAGTTATTCTAACCTCGTCACCCACAACAAAACCTCCGGCTTCAAGTGCCTTGTTCCATGTCATACCAAAGTCTTTTCGGTTAATTTCCCCATTTGCAATAAATGCTGTGCGCTCCTTACCCCAAGGGTCGCTCGCAATATGTCCCTCATACACTGCGTCAAGCGTAACTTCTTTTGTTACCCCATGTATTGTGAGGTCGCCTACTATCTGAAATTTATTACCGTCTCCCTTTTTTATCTCTTTACTTTTAAAAGTGATATTTGGATATTTCTCAACATCTAAAAACTCATCGGACTTTAAATGGTCGTCTCTTTTTTGTTTATTTGTATTGATGCTTGATGCGACAATGGTCGTATCCACACTAGAATTAGCGATATTTTCTGAATCCAATGAGTATGATCCTTCAAATAGGTCAAAACGCCCGGTCACCGTACTAATTGCCAAATGTTTTACCTTAAAAATTACCTGGCTGTGGTCGGGATCTATCATATATTCCGCAACCTCTGCATGAGACCAGTTGGAGCCGGCAAAGAAAACAGTAAATGCTAATAAAGCTACTATGGCTATATGACTCTTTAAAACTTTCATTGATAAAACCTCCTGTGAATTTGGGATTTCCTTAGGTTATATTTTAGATGAAGGTATCTGCCCTTTGATTCAAAAAATACCATACAATTTTTTTCTTCCTGTAAATATTTGATATCCTTAACCAAAAATAGCGAATAAACAATTTAGGAGTTAATATGGCAAACCTAACGATAAGAATGGCTGAGACAAAGGATGCAATAGCTATGGCAGAAATATTAAGAGAAATAGGCTGGTCTGAAAAAAGAAACAATATGCCGCTTAAAGAAGTCTCAGGACCGATCGAAGAGCTTATTAAACATTGCAGTGAGGAGCATTCTATGATCGTAGCTGTAGACCAAGAGGATAAAGTAATCGGATTTACTAATGTGCACTGGGTGCCGTTTATAATGTTGGGCAGCTGGGAGGGTTATGTGTCTGATGTTTTCGTAAGTCCTCAGGCTGGAGGTAAAGGTGCTGGGAGCGCTCTGATTAAACACGTAATGAAAGAGGGAGAGAAAAGGGGCTGCATGAGGCTTATGCTCACAAACGGCAAAGAAAAACCGTCTTATAAGACAGGCTTTTATAAAAAAATGGGCTGGACCGAAAGACCGAAAGTTGCCAACTTCGTCTATTATTACAAAGAGCCCTGGTCATAAATTAGCGTTGTACACCTAGCACTAAATGGTAGAATTGTTCCTTAGAGATGGCAAAAGATAAAACCTTAATCTTAGTAAGACACGCGAAGTCGAGCTGGAAAGATACAACTTTAAACGATATACAGCGCCCGCTAAACAAACGAGGTAACAAGGATGCCTCGAAAATGGGGAAGCATATGGCAGAGCATAAAATTCTACCGGAAGTCATATTCTCAAGCCCGGGTCTTCGAGCGCTAACTACGGCAAGATTAATCTCAGTCAGAATCGGTATTCAACCAAATGACATAATAATTGACGAGAAGATATACACATTTGACTCCGAGAGTCTCCTTAATGTAATCAAATCCCTAAAGAACAAATTTGAGAGAGTTATGATTGTAGGACACAATCCCGCCATAACAGAGGTCGTCAATTACCTCTGCGGGTCTAAAATTGACAACGTACCTACATGCGGAGTGGCTGTATTAAGATTCCCTATAAATTCGTGGAAAAAGGTAAGTAAAAATAAAGCTAAACTGGACAGTTTTGATTATCCCAAGAAACTATGGTAGAAAACATCCCATTGATTTCTCACACACTATTTCAAGAACAATATCTCGGGAGTTAACAATATGAATATTGCCACACCGGACTTATGCGACGCATATCCTGATTTAGTAAGGGTCTTAGAGCCAATATTTAAAAACTACGGTGGAAGGTCCTCATTTGGAGGGGAGATCGTTACTGTGAAGTGCTTTGAGGACAATTCCGTAGTTAAAGAAAACGCCGGCAAAGCAGGACAAGGCAAAGTAATGGTGGTTGACGGAGGAGGGTCCCTAAAAAAAGCGTTATTGGGCGATTTAATCGCAGAAACGGCGCTTAATAACGGCTGGGAAGGATTTATTGTTTACGGCTGCATACGGGATGTTGAACCAATCTCTAATATGCAGATAGGGGTTAAAGCTCTAAATTCGATTCCACTTAAAACGCAAAGAAAAGGGAAGGGCGAAAATAACGTTAAAATAAACTTTGGCGGTGTTACTTTTAACCCGGGTGAGTATATATATGCGGACACTACAGGAATTATTGTCTTAAGTGAACCTTTGATAAAATCAGATTAAAAAAAATCAGTACTTTGCAATATAATCATACATAAGCCAAAAGTGCATAGCGCTTCCAATCATAATAAACACATGGAAAACCTCATGGAAACCAAAAAATCCCGGCCAGGGATCAGGACGCCCAATTGCGTAAATGACCGCGCCAAGAGTATAAAATCCCCCTCCGATAAATAACCATAACGACCCGCCTGTGCCTAGCGCATCAATTATAGGTAGAAGGTAAATTAGGGCAATCCAACCCGCAGTCACATAAATTACAGAAGAAAACCATCTTGGAGCGTGTATCCAGAAAATCTTAATAAGTATTCCTATTACCGCTAACCCCCATATAATTGCCAATAGGCTCCACCCCAAAAATCCTTTAAGGGCGATAAGACAAATTGGCGTATAGGTAGAGGCTATAAATATGAATATCATCTTATGGTCTATCTTTTTAAGCCTCTTTATACCTTTTTCAGACAAGAATAATGTGTGATAAATGGTGCTTGCGGCATAAACCATCATCATACCCGCTCCGAATATCGAAAATGTAATAATATGAAGAGGTTTTACCACCGGATAAATTGAAATGTAGAGCAGAACCAGAAGACCGAAGAATGCTCCTAGAAACGCTATAAAATGAGTCAGCGCACTCATCGGTTCTCTAGCTATACTAAGTAAAAAATCTGGATTCTTAATAGTCCTTTCCGTTGATAATTAATTGTGGTTAATGGTAATAATACTTTTAAGTAATATTGATAAAATCAGAATTTATAATATATAGAAAACAGCACTTGTCCACATAAAATATATAAGCCAAATAAATACCAACACTAATAAAATGTATTGATTATAATAAGAAAATAATCTAGAATCACTAATATATTAACTCAAGCCCCGATTTATTGGAGTAAAAATGAAATTACTACTTATTAATCCAAGATTTCCTGAGAGTTTTTGGAGTTTTAAATGGGCTGTAGATAATATCATGCCTGATGATATAAGGACCATTAACCCGCCACTTGGGCTGGCAACTTTAGCTGCTCTCACTCCACAGGACTGGGAAATTGAAATAATAGACGAGAACATAGAAACAATCCCTCTAAAACCGGATGCCGACATAATTGGGATTTGCGGCATGGGAGTCCAATTTAAACGACAGACCGAGCTTCTTAATTTCTATAGAAATCAAGGACATTTTGTTGTAGCGGGAGGAAGTTACGTCTCTCTTTGCCCTGAATACTACGAAACACTGGCAGACGCAGTAATTTCAGGAGAAGTGGAATATATTTGGAAGGAATTTTGCAGTGACTTTGAAGCTGGCAAACAGAGATCACTCTACAGGGAAACTAATGAAGTTTCCCTTGAAGACTCTCCAACGCCTCGTTTCGACCTTTTAAGTATTGATAAATACCAGGCAGTGAGCCTGCAGTTCTCAAGAGGTTGTCCATATAGATGCGAGTTCTGTGACATTATCATTATGTTTGGACGGAAGCCTAGAATAAAATCATTAGAACAAGTCGGAAGAGAACTCGACGAATTAAGAAAATTAAACGTAACGAATGTATTTTTTGTCGATGACAATCTGATAGGTAATAAACCGCAGGCCAAAAAACTTATGTCTTATCTGAGGGATTATCAAAAGGAGCATAATTATGAGTTTCTATTCGGCACGGAAGCTTCACTAAACCTGGCGCAAGACGATGAGCTGTTACAGCTCTTTACCGAAGCCAACTTTGGCTGGGTATTCATTGGAATAGAATCCCCTGATGAAGAGAGCCTGAAGGAAACACTAAAGTTTCAAAATACCCGCTCAGACATTCTGTCATCAATACAGCACGTCTACTCCTATGGTATAGAGGTACTTGCCGGGTTCATTATCGGTTTTGACAACGACACCGTAAAGACTTTTGATCTGCAGTACAATTTTATTCAAAACTCAGGCATCCAGGCCGCAATGATAGGACTCTTAACGGCGGTACCCAAAACACCGCTCTACGAAAGACTGGAAAAGGACGGCCGTTTAATAAAAGAAGCCAACGGCACAGATAATACAAAACTGGGCACTAATCTTATCCCCAAACACATGTCATACGAAGAAATGGTAGAGGGCTACCGGGATCTTTACTACAAACTGTTAGACGATAAAACCATTGCCGACAGAATAAACAATAAAATGAACTATCTTAAAAACCCCATTTTTAAGAGCACGTATACTCTAAAAGATCAAGCCGGTGCTTTTGGAAAGTTTATGAAAAACGGCATTTTAAAAGGCGGCCCGAGACGAGTTTATCATTTTCTTAGAACCGTTCCATTTACAAATCCGAAACAAATTCCTATTGTAATTCAGGACTGGACAGTAGGTATTGCCATGAAGGACTATGTAGACCGTAATTTCATAAGGGAATTTGAAGAGAATGATGTTCTTGCCGAATCTTATTCCGAATCTATTGAGAAATCATTTGAGCCCTACATGAAAAAAGGAGCTCTTGAAGTTTCATTAAACAGGTTCAAAAACACTGCGGCCAACATATCTATATCTATAAAAGGAATAATAGACCAGGACTTTTTTGAACATGTAGCGCCTCATTTAGAGAAAGCTCTCGAAAATACATCTTCATCAGTCACTCTCAATATTGACTATTTTCATGAAACCCAGCGCCAGCATTTGAACCGGCTATTTAATCGCCTTTCACGCTACGGTGACAGGATTTATATAGCAGTTCATGAAAAGTTGCGGGATAAAGTGAATATAGATTCTTCGGTGTTTAACCTAGTTCTTGAGAATTAAATGTTTTAATCTAATTGTTAATACACTACCAGATGGCGGAGTAGAATTTACGAATAAATCATTATAACTATGGTGCCCAATGGAAACTATCAAAAGAAATACATCTAAGATCGATTCTGTTGTTCTACTGCAGAGCCTTCTAATCAAAGCTGGCTATGATATATCTGCAGATGGGGCTTTTGGACCAATGACCGAAGCTGCAGTAAAAGATTTTCAGCAAAAGAACAAACTAGTCGTAGACGGTATAGTGGGACAGAAGACCTGGCGGACTCTCTTAAGTGAGGCTCCTGAAAATCCTGTAGAATTAAAGTCGCAATTTCTTTCAGAAAAAGACCTTGAATCAGTCGCAAACGATCTTGGGGTGGAGCTTGCGGTAATAAAAGCCGTAAATGAAGTAGAGTCAAGCGGGCAGGGGTTTTCAGGTAACAAGCCCAAGATATTGTTTGAGGGGCATGTATTTTGGCGCCGTCTTGAGAAACACGGCCTTGACCCTAAGAGTTTGGTCCCTGGCAATGAAAACATCTTGTATAAAAGGTGGACGAGAGAGCATTACTTTGGCGGAGCGAGGGAACACGAGAGGCTGGACAAGGCAAAGAAAATTCATGAAAACGCGGCACTGGAATCAGCCTCCTGGGGACTTTTTCAGATTATGGGTTACCACTGGGAGAGCCTAGGATATAAAAGTGTAAAAGACTTTGTAAAACTCATGAACAAGAGCGAAGGGGAACATATAAAAGCCTTTGGGCGCTTTATAGTAGCCAACAATCTGTCTAAATATTTAAAGAGCCTTGATTGGGCAAACTTCGCAAGACGCTATAACGGCCCCGGTTATAAAGAAAATAAATACGAGGAGAAACTGGCCCGCGCCTACAACAAGTATAAAATATAATATAACTATTCAATAATCGATATCTTAAGATTTGCCGTCAATTAAGTGGTACCTGCTCTTCAATCCCATATGCCCGTATTTAACATGAATGAGAATATTTCAGCTATGACTTCCTAATAAAACGAAATTATGATAAAAAAGCAATAATTGTGATGCAATTATTAGATTTTAAGGTATAATCTATGCTGAAATTAAGAATTCATTGAAATCCATCAAGAATATTACGAAAATATTTGACAACCCTGTATAAATTAGGGAATAATGTTAGTGGTTTACTGGTTTAGATAGTGATTTATCCAAAGTGGTTTAGTCAATTCGGAGGAATATTATAATGCAGGCAGTTATTAAAACAGGCGGAAAGCAGTACACTGTAAACCCTGGTGATGTATTGGATGTAGAGCTTTTGGAAGGCAATCCTGGGGACGCAATTGAATTTAATGAGGTATTGATGGTTTCAAACGATAATGGGGATGTTCAAATTGGTGCCCCAATTGTTGAGAAAGCAGTTGTTAAAGCAAAGATTATTACAGAGAAGAAAGGAAAGAAAATAATAGTTTTTAAATTTAAGAGAAGAAAAGATTACCGCAATAAAAACGGCCATCGTCAGCGTTATACAACGGTCGAAATAACGGACATCTTAAATTAGGAGATAAACCCAATTGTCTACAAAGAAAGGCGGCGGAAGTACTAGAAACGGAAGAAACACAGCTGGTAAAAGGCTTGGTATCAAGAAATTCGGTGGTGAAACAGTATTGGCCGGCAATATACTAGCCAGACAACGTGGTACGAAGTTCCATCCTGGAAATAATGTAGGTATGGGAAGGGATCATACATTGTTTGCTCTTACCGACGGTACCGTTGAGTTTCAGAGATTCGCTAAGAATAGAACTAAAATTAATATCCAACCGTTATCAAGTTAGACTTTTAATAACGGGTACCATTTGTTAGTCATCCAGATATTTATACCTGTAATTACTGCGGCAGAGTTTGTTAGTTTATAGTTTTATTTTGTGCTATATCTGAAAGATTTGTATTCTGATCACAAATTTAGGGTTCTGTGCAAATCGTTCTTTACTAGTGAAACTTAAATTAGTATTATGAAAAATATGAAGTTAGATTATGCCAATTGTAATTTTCAAAAAATTGGAGAACAAGAACAATGGGATTAGGAACAAATATGAGTAAGCCCGGCTCTTTTCTCTTAATAGCTATATTTGTCCTTCTATCAATACTAGTCTCACTTTTTAGCTCCTACTATTTCACTTCAACTTTAACCGAACAAAAAGCTCAAGGACTGCTGCAACTATTTAGCTCCTCAGAGGCCAGTTTTCAAGATACCGCAAAGAATATTTTAAACTCAAGACAAGATGTACTCTATATAAAGCTCCTTGACTCAGAAGGGATATTACAAGAAAGCCTGGGAAATGAACAAGGGGAGAACATAGAACTGTTCCCCATTCCCACATCGGATAACAGTACAATCTTACTAGGCCTAGTTAAAACGGACTTTAAGAGCCTAACTATATCCACAGCAATCTGGAGCGGATTGATCGGATTGGTTGTTTCCATAATAGCTCTATTTATACTTTCCTTCCTCTCAAATGGAAAATCCGACAGTATAGAAAAAATTATTGCCGGCATGAAAAGAGCCTCCAGGGGAGATTTAACAACAAAGCTTGAATCAAGTGAGGCAGGGGATGATGTGACAATGATAAGGGCATATGAGACATTTAATCAAATGCTCGACCTGCTCAAGAGAAGAGGAAATGTGGAAGTTGAGGAACCAGTTTTTCAACCTACTCTTATTGCTACGGAAGAGAAAGAGGAAGAGACTAAGAACAAGAGAGTTACAGTTGTTGTAGCTAAAATTGCAGACTTCCAAGATCTTAGTTCAACTATTGATTCAACTGAATTTAATTCCTTTCTGGCCGATTATAGAAAGGCCGCGTCTTCTATCATATCAAACTACGGTGGCGTTATAGAAGCTCTAATGAAAGATGAAATAGTTGCACTCTTCAATGTGCCCGAAGAACAGACTAATCCTGAATTAAGAGCCATTTGCTCGGCAGTCGAAGTACTTCAACACCTGGCTACGATAACGAGAGAAAGAAAGCTTGACGGGAAAATAGCTATAAACGGAAAAATAGGGATCGAATCAAAGACTTTAAATGTTTATGGTGACAGCGGGGTTCCTCAAGGAATTAAAGGAATAACAGACACAGCCAGAAGCATATGCGAGATCTCTCCTATCTGGAGAGTTATAGTAAGCTCAGAGTTATACCTTTCTGTAAGCGAGTATGTCGAGGCAAGAGAGCTTACTCTAGGAGATGACACCTACTATTCGATTGTTGGAGTAGAAGAGGGCCTCATCTAAACCGTTTACCATACCAAACTTAAGAAAATCACTCTTTAATTCTCCGAATTTGTCTCTATTATGTGCCTAGGGTAACCTTTTGTGATAATTATGGACAAGAAAAGAATAGTCGTTGCGATGAGCGGTGGCGTTGATAGCACTACAGTTGCAGCACTCCTCAAAGAAGAAGGGCATGAGGTTATAGGTATCACTATGCAACTTTTGGATTATAAAGATGCCGAGGGTGGATGCTGCTCCTTGGACCATGTGGTTGATGCGAGGCGTGTGGCTCAAGAGCTAGAGATACCACATTATGTAGTCAATTTTATGGACTCATTTAAGGAACGCGTGCTTAAAGACTACGTAGAGAAATATGAATCGGGTAAAACACCTATCCCCTGTGTATTATGTAACCAATATGTAAAATTTGATCTTCTTTTAAAACGCGCACTGGAACTGGGCGCTGATTACTTAGCAACAGGACACTATGCGAAGATAGAAAGCGGAAATGGCGTATATTCTTTAAAAAAGGCAGACGACGAGAATAAAGACCAAACATATTTTCTATATACCCTAAAACAAAAGGAACTAAGCCGCCTGATATTCCCCCTGGGCTCACTAAAAAAAGATAAAGTGAGAGACATGGCGAGAAAGCTCAACCTTAAATTAGCAGATAAACCCGACAGCACAGGTGTTTGCTTTGTCCCCTCTGGAAACTATAGGGATTACTTAATTAGCCAGTCAGCATTTAAAGAGAACGAAGGGGACATTATTGATACAGAAGGAGAGGTGCTGGGAAAACACAAGGGAATTTTCTCCTTTACAGTAGGACAGAGAAGAGGGCTCGGGATAGCGGCAGGCAAGCCTATGTACGTAGTAGGGATAAATCCTTCTGAGAACAGTGTGGTTGTAGGGGATGAGGATAAGATATATAACAATAAACTCCTGGCTGAAAAAATATCATGGGTCGATGATATAAAAACGGATTCCAGTAGCAGTGATAACAACATAGAGAAAACCCTCGAAGTGAAAGCAAAGG
>Ga0209013_10005121_pt1 | contig 11350 bp, 8 predicted proteins | sample Cruoilmetagenom2_FD_187291 | JGI IMG/M metagenome (GOLD analysis project Ga0209013, IMG submission 187291) | Oil polluted marine microbial communities from Coal Oil Point, Santa Barbara, California, USA - Sample 2 (SPAdes) (version 2) | ecosystem: Environmental > Aquatic > Marine > Oil seeps ...
CTCTCCTCGAGCAGCGCCACCGAGTCCAAAAACTCCTCGAGCTCCTGGCCGCGGGAGGCCGCCTCGGCCACCGCCGCCGCCAGCTGCTCGAGGTTCTCCCGTCGCGCGACCCGATCCTCGGCTTCGCCCTCGTACATCGCAAACAGACCCGATGCCTCCAACAGCCAGCCCACGAAATCTCCCGGGGTTAGCTCTTGCCTTCGTTCAGCAGCCTCATCGAGGAGAGCGAAGAAGCGCTCCAGGGCAAGGCGGGCGCGGGGGCTCAGCCCCTCGGGTAACCGGCGCGCGGCCGCCGCCAGGTGGAGCCCGAGGGCCTCCGCTTCGCGGCGCAGCAGGTCGAGGGTCACCGCTCCGATGCCCCGCGCCGGCACGTTGACGACGCGCTCGAAGGGGAGCAGATCTTCGTGCCGTACGGAGAGGCGCAGGTAGGCCAGAGCGTCCTTGACCTCCGCACGTTGCCAGAAGCGGAGGCCGCCCACCACGCGGTGCGCGATCTGGCGCCGCGTAAGCTCCTCTTCGAACGGTCGGGTTTGGGCGTTGGTGCGCATCAGTACGGCCATCTCCTCGTGGGCGTGGTTGGCGGCGGCCATGGCCTCGATGCGATCGGCCACCCACCGCGCCTCGCCGCGTTCATCGTCGGTGATGCACAGCTGCACCGACTCGCCTCCCTCCCGGCTGGTGAACAGGCGCTTGCCCCGCCGGCCGGTGTTCGCGGCGATGAGACCGCCGGCGGCCTGCAGGATGGGAGCCGTGGAGCGGTAGTTCTCCTCGAGCGCCACCACTCGCGCTCCAGAAAAGAAACGTTCGAAGGAGAGGATGTTGTCGAGCTCGGCGCCCCGCCATCGGTAGATGCTCTGATCCTCGTCTCCCACCGCCGTGAGATTGCCTTTGCCGTCGAGGACCAGCGTGAGCAGGTCCATCTGCAAGGTGTTGGTGTCCTGGAACTCGTCCACCAACAAGTAATGGGCCCGTCCCTGCACGGCGCGGCGAATTTTTTTGTCCTGACGCATTGCCTCGAGTGCGCGAACGAGCATGTCGTCAAAGTCCACCACCCCCGCCGCCGTCTTGAGCTCCTCGTAGCGTTTCCAAACCCGAACCAGGGTCTCCTCACCGTGGCCCACCGAGCGCCTGGCGAACTCCTCCAACCCGGTGCCGCGGTTGACCAGGCCGGAGATCCGCGACAGCACCGCCCTGGGCGGCAGCTCGCGGGGGTCGAGTCCAAGGTCCTTGAGCGCGCGTTTCGCCAGGGCGCGCTGGTCGTCGCCGTCCGCTATCGCAAAGCGGCGCGGCAGGCCGGCGGCCCGGGGATCGCGTCTAAGAACTTCCAAGGCCCAGCGGTGGAAGGTGCCGACGAACCCTCCGCGCAGGGGGCTGCCGAGAAGGCCCTCCACCCGCTCCCGCATCTCCCGCGCCGCCTTGTTGGTAAAGGTCACAGCGGTGATTCCGGACGGCACCACGGCACTCGTGGCCAGAAGATGGGCGACTCGGTAGGTGAGGACGCGGGTCTTGCCTGAACCGGCCCCGGCGAGCACCAGCAGCGGCCCCTCTCCGTGGGTAACGGCCTCCCGTTGCTGCGGGTTGAGATTTTCAAGGATGGCGTTCAAAAGACGGGCACCTCCGGAGGAAGAAAGAAGGTAGCAGTGCGGCCGCAGAGACTCAACACGGAGAGTTCAGAATTCGGAATTCGGAATTCGGAATTTTCGGCGCGGGGGAGCGATTGGCTTGCTCGAAGCAAAATGCCCGCGCCTAGACGGGTGCGGAACTCAAAACTCAACACTCAAAACTTTCGACTCCTTCACCCCTTTCCCTCTTAACCTCTTTACTTCTTGACCTCTTGACCACGTGGCCGGCGACGGCCCGAGTTATTCGACGGTGACGCTCTTCGCCAGGTTGCGCGGTTGGTCTACGTCATGGCCGAGCTCCACCGCCACGTTGTAGGCCAGGAGCTGCAGGGGAACCACTGCCACCACCGGCTGGAGCAGGGGGTGGACCCTGGGCACCGGCAGCACCAAGTCCGCAACCTGATGGATTTCCTCGGCGTCCTCCTCGGCCACCGCCATGACCGCCGCGCCGCGCGCGCGCGCCTCCATGAGATTGCCGAGTAGCTTCTCTCGGGTGGGTCCGTTCAGGGCCACGGCCACCACCGGAAAGCCTTCCTCGAGCAGGGCGATGGGACCGTGTTTCATCTCTCCTGCCGGATATCCCTCGGCGTGCAGGTAGGAGATCTCCTTGAGCTTGAGAGCGCCTTCGAGGGCGATGGGATAGAGAATCCCGCGCCCCAGATAGAGGGAGTCGGTCGCATCGCCCAGCATCTCGGTGCCCCGCCGATAGAGCTCCCGATCGACTGCCAACACCTGCTCCACGGCCAAGGGCAGCCGTTGGAGCTCGCCCACCAGCTCGCAGTCGGTCTCGTCGGCACGGCCGTGCGCCGCGCGCAGAGCCAAGGCGATCAAAACCATCGCCACGAGCTGGGTGGTGAAGGCCTTGGTCGAGGCGACGCCGATCTCAGGACCGGCCTGGGTGAGCATTCGCGAGGTGGCGAGGCGCCAGGAAGAGGAGCCGCGCACGTTGCACACCGTCGCCAGCATCGCCCCGCCGTCCCGAGCCAGCTCCATTGCCGCCAGGGTGTCGGCGGTCTCGCCACTTTGGGTCACACCCACTACCAGCACGTCCTCACCGATCAAGGGAGCGCGATACCGGTACTCCGAGGCGTAGTCCACCTCGGTTGGAAGCCCGGTGAGCTCCTCGATCACGAACTTGCCTACGAGACAGGCGTGCCACGACGTCCCACAGGCCACCAGATGAACCCGGCGCAGTTTGGAGAGGTCCTCAGGGGCGAACCCCAACCCGTCGAGATTGACTCCGCACCGCTCCTGATCGAGGTAGGCAAGCACCGTGTTGCGAATTGCGTCAGGCTGCTCGAAGATCTCCTTGAGCATGAAATGGCGGTAACCGCCTTTCTCGACCCGCCCGGCATCCCAGTCGAGGGTCTCCTCGGGTCGTTCGAGCTCGCCACCGGCGGCGTCGAGAACCCGAACTCCGTCCCGCCGAATCACCGCAACATCACCGTTCAGGAGGTAAATCACCCTGCGAGTGCGGTGGAGAAGGGCGGTGACATCCGACGCAACCAGGGTCTCGCCGTCGCCCACACCAACCACCAGCGGCGGGCCCTTGCGGAAGGCCACCACGACGTCGGGCTCCTCATGGTGCACCGCCACCACCGCGTACTGGCCCTCGAGGCGCGGTACCACTTTGAGCACGCGCTCGGGGAGCGGGCCGTCCTCACGGCCGAGGAGCTGCGCGATCAGCTCGGTGTCGGTGTCCGACTCGAGCTCGACCCCGGCCGCCAAAAGCTCGCGCCGCAGACTGGAGTAGTTTTCCAGAATTCCATTGTGGACCACCGCCACCGCGCCGGCGGAGTCGGTCTGGGGATGGGCGTTGGTCTCGGTGGGAGCACCGTGGGTCGCCCAGCGGGTGTGGCCGACGCCGACGGTGCCGTGAAGGGGTTCGTGGTAGGCCCGCTGCTCGAGGTTGTGGAGCTTGCCGGCGGCGCGCAGTATCCCGATCCCATCCGCCCCCATCACCGCGATCCCCGCCGAGTCGTAGCCGCGGTATTCCAGCCGCCGCAGCCCGTCGAGGAGCACGGGAACGACCTCGTCCGTCCCCACATAGCCGATGATGCCGCACATTTCAGGCCTCCCAGGCTACTGTAGCCGTGAATCGTGGCATGACGAAGGCAGGCGGTGAGGCCGGTCTTCTCCACACCGGTTCACCGCAGGCTCATGTCGCGATGCGCTTGCCCAGCGTCGCGTCGAGCGCGGCCAAGAGCTGTTCGAAGGAGGCCGCGAAAGCGGCCACCCCCTCCACCTGCAGCTCCGCGGTCACGGCGTCGAGATCGATGTCGAGGGCCGCGAGACCCGCGAAGGTGGCCTCGGCTGCAGCCAGGTCCTCTCCCAGAGTGGCCCGGACGCACCCGTGGTCGCGGAAGGCGTCCATCGTCGCGACCGGCAGGGTGTTGACCGTTTCGGGCCCGATCAGCTCATCGACGTAGAGAACGTCAGAGTAAGCCGGGTTCTTGGTCCCGGTCGACGCCCAGAGGGGCCTTTGCACGCGCGCCCCGCGGACCGCGAGCGGTGCGAAGGCCTCCCCGCGGAAGATCTCCTCGAAGCGGCGATAGGCGAGCTTGGCATTGGCGACCGCCGCCTTGCCACGGAGGGCAAGCGCGTCCTCGGTGCCGATCGCCTCCAGCTCCTTGTCGACCTTGGTGTCCACCCGGCTGACGAAGAACGAGGCCACCGACGCCACCCCGGCCGGTTCGGCGCAGGCCTCGAGCCCGCGGAGATAGGCATGCGCCACAGCCTCGTAGTCCGCGAGCGAAAACATCAGGGTCGCGTTGACGTTGATGCCCTCGCCGATCAGACGCTCGATAGCCGGGATCCCCTCGGCCGTCGCCGGCACCTTGATCATGAGGTTCGGACGATCGACCGTCCTCCACAAACGTCGCGCCTCGACGACGGTGCCCTCGGTGTCCCGGGCCAGGTGGGGCGAGACCTCGAGACTCACGTATCCGTCGCCACCCGAGCTCGTCTCCCACACGGCGCGTAGGATATCGGTCGCGGCTCGGATGTCCTCGATGGCAAGTGCTTCATAAAGGCCGGTCGTTGTCGTGTTTGGGTTTTCTCGAATCACCGCATCCACCACCGCGTCGTAGGCGTCGCTGCCCTCGATTGCTTTCTGGAAAATCGACGGGTTCGAGGTCACCCCACGGACCCCATCTCCCTCCACCAGGCTGTCCAGCCCGCCGCCAACGAGGAGGGACCGCTCGATGAAATCGAGCCACACCGCCTGCCCCTGCTCCTCCCATAACGCTGTCAGCCGACTCATATCCCCGTCTCCGTTTTCATCTCAGTCTCCCTTTCCCCGCCCGTGCCCGACCACAGCATCCCTCATACATCGGCCGATGTCACCGCTCCTGCTCCACCATTTCGAGGGCCTTGGCCACCACCGCCTCTACGCTCAGACCGAGACGCTCGGCCACCTCCGCTCCGGGCGCCGATGCCCCAAAGCGGTCGATACCGACCACCTCGCCGTCGTCACCGACCCACTCGCGCCAGCCCAGGGTGACCCCTGCCTCTAAAGCCAGTCGCGGCACAGCCGGCGGCAGTACCGACCGGCGGTGCTGGTCCTCCTGGGCGGCAAAGAGCTCCCAGGACGGCATCGAAACCACCCGCGCCGCCACCCCGTGTCCAGCCAGCGCCGTCCGAACCTCGAGCGCCAGCGCGACCTCGCTGCCGGTGGCGAGGAGCACCAGGCGGGGCTCTTCCGCATCGGCGACCACATAAGCGCCGCGAGGCACTCCTGCGGCGGCCCTCCCTCCCTCGAGCACGGGAAGGCCTTGCCGACTGAGGATCAGTGCCGTTGGACCGTTCGTGCGTTCGATGGCTACCCTCCACGCGGCCGCAGTCTCGTTGGCGTCCGCCGGACGGAGGACCACCAGGCCCGGGATCGTGCGCAGCGCCATCAGATGCTCGATCGGTTGGTGGGTCGGACCGTCCTCGCCTACCCATACCGAGTCGTGGGTGTAAACGTAGACGACCGGTTGTTCCATCAACGCCGCCAGCCGGATGGCCGGGCGCATGTAATCGGAGAAGACCAGGAAGGTCGAGCCGAATGGGCGCACCCCCCCGTGCAGAGCGAGGCCGTTGAGGATGGCCCCCATCGCGTGCTCGCGGATACCGAAACGCAGGTTGCGGCCGTCCGGGGACGCCGCCTCAAAATTTTCGCTGCCATTGATCAGGGTCTTGCACGAGGGTGCGAGATCGGCCGAACCGCCAATCAGCTCGGGGAGGTCGTCGGCGATCGCGTTGAGCACCTTTCCCGAGGCCGCGCGGGTCGCCATCTTGCCACCATCGGTTGGAAATTCAGGCAGCTCGGCAGCCCAGTCATCGGGCAGCCGGCGCTCCGCGCGACGCTGCCACTCGCGCGCCTCCTCGGGGTGGGCCTCGGACCACCCCCTCACTCTCTCCTCCCACGCCTGCTCCTGTTCGGCGCCGCGGGTCAGCGCCTCCCGGCAGCGGTTGAGAACATCGGTCGGGACGTGAAATTCCTCGTCCTCCGGCCAGCCGTAAGCCCTCTTGGTGGCCCGCACCTCGTCGGCCCCGAGAGGGGCGCCGTGGGCGTCGGCGGTGTCCTGCTTCCCGGGCGAGCCCCAGGCGATATGGGATCGCGCCCGCACCAGGGTGGGGCGACCGTCCGAGGCCGTGGCCTCCTCGAGTGTTGCGTCGAGGGCGGCAAGGTCGTTGATGTCCGGGGCCTCGAGCACTCGCCACCCGTAGGCTCGGAAGCGCGCGGCGACGTCCTCGTTGAAACTGAGTTCGGTTCCACCCTCGATGGTGATGCGGTTGTCATCCCAGATCCACACCAGCTTTCCCAGCTCGAGATGGCCGGCGAGGGAAGCGGCCTCCGCGCTCACCCCCTCCATGAGATCGCCGTCCGAGCACAGGACCCAGGTTCGGTGGTCGACGACCTTATGGTCGGGGCGATTGAGGAGCGCCCCGAGGTGTGCCTCGGCGATCGCCATCCCCACCGAGGTGCTGCAACCCTGACCCAGGGGACCGGTTGTCATCTCGGCTCCCGGGACCACCCCGACCTCTGGATGCCCCGGAGTTTGCGAGCCCCATTGACGGAAGCGCTCGATCTGGTCGAGACCGAGGTCGTAGCCCGTGAGGTGGAGAATGCTATAGAGGAGCATCGAGGCGTGGCCGCAAGAAAGCACGAAGCGATCCCGGTCGGACCATTCCGGGTCAGCCGGGTTGTGCTTGAGCACCCGCGTGAAGAGCAGGTAGGCCACCGGCGCCAGGCCCATGGGCGCGCCCGGGTGGCCCGAGTTCGCGCGCTCGATGGCATCGATCGAAAGGGTGCGGATGGTGTTGACGGCGAGCTGGTCGATCTCGTCGAAAATCTGGGCCACGGTGCCTCCCACAGAGTGTTCTTCTGCTCCCGCCGCAGCCTATCATTGTCCCGGACTGGCGAGGAGGCACTCCACTGTTTCCAGGTCCTCCACGGTGTTCACGCCCTGCATCTCCGCGGGATCTTCGAGGCGAATGGCAGCCACCCGCAGGCCCTGCTCACCGAGAGCGGCGGCCACGTCGGTGAGGTAGTACTCGCCCTGAACATTGTCGGGCGCCAGACGAGCCAGGGCGTCCTCCAGCGGAGCACGCCGGAAAGCGTAGACCCCGGCGTTGACCTCGCGCACCGCCAGGGTCTCGGGGTTCGCGTCGCCCGCCTCGACGATCGCGCCCACCATCCCGTCTGGGTCTCTGAGCACCCGTCCGTAGATCCCGGGCTCCTCGAGCTCGGCTGTGAGGAGGACGGCGGCGGCTTCATCGAGCTCGGTTTTTAGCCGCTCGATCGTCTTCCGGCGCAACAGCGGGACATCCCCGGAGAGCACCAACACCGCCTCCGGCAAGGGGTCCGCCATCCCCTCGAGCGCCACGCGAAGGGCGTCGGCGGTACCGAGCTGCGGCTCCTGGAGGACGGTTCGAACGTCGCGGCCCGCCACCCGCGCCCGCACCTGATCAGCGCCGTGACCCACCACAACCATCACGCCTTCGGGAGCGGTCGAAGCGAGGGCAAGATCGAGCACCCAGTCGATCAACGGCCGCCCGGCCACCTCGTGAAGCACCTTCGGCAGGTCCGACCGCATCCGCGTTCCCTTGCCCGCAGCGAGCACCACGACGCCCCATTTCAACGTCTCCCGATCCTTCATGCCATCACATGATAGCTGGGTAAAGAATTAGGAATTAGGAGTTAGGAATTAGGAGAGAAAATTTTTTGGAAAGAATTTTCCGACGCCGGAGCGCCGAGTCTCTTCTCTACCGGCGCCGGAGCTCGTAGAGGACCTGCTTGGCGACGGCCTTCAAGGTCTCGAAGACCCCCATCCCCTGAGTAGCAACGGCCTCGAAGGTCGGCTCGCCCTTGAAGTTGAGCAACCGGTACATGTCGTCCACCCCAACCGCGCTGGGAAGATCGCGTTTGTTGAACTGGAGGACGTACGGGATGTTCTTGAGCTCGAAACCGTTTTCGCGCAGGTTCTCCCCGAGATTGTGCATCGACTCCTCGTTGGCATCCATCCGCGCTTCCTGGGAGTCGGCGACGAAGACAACACCGTCCACACCCTTGAGGATGAGCTTGCGGCTGGCGTCGTAAAAGACCTGGCCGGGCACAGTGTAGAGGTGAAAACGGGTTTTAAAGCCACGCACCGAGCCCAGGTCGAGGGGCAGGAAGTCGAAGAAAAGGGTGCGGTCGGTCTCGGTTGCGAGCGAGATCAGCTTCCCTTTCTGTTGCGGGCTCGATTTCTCGAAGATGTACTGAAGATTAGTCGTCTTGCCGCAAAGACCGGGTCCGTAGAACACGATCTTGACGTTGATCTCACGAGCGGCGTAGTTGATGAAGCTCATTCGGAAAACAGCGCGTCGATGTCTTCGTCGGTGATCTCGGCAAAGGGCGAGGTGGCCTCTTCGACACCCACCTCCTGGGCCTTGGCCTCCATGTCGCCGAGAACTCGTTCGATGTCCCCGGAAATCTTGCGCACCCGCAGGCGCACCAGGCCGAGGGAGGAGCGCTCGTCGAAGATCACCACCAGGATCAGCCGCTGGCCGACGATCGATATATGGATGTTGTCCTTGCGCCCCTCGTGGAAGAGGATCGAGAACTCCTTCTCCCCGATCAACTTGGCGAGCCCGTCGGTGGCCGCCACGTTGCCCGCGGTGAGGGACGCCAGAGAGGTGGTGTCCACGAGATCGACCTCGCCGGCGCCCGCGATCTGCTGACCGTTCTTGTCGACCAGAAACACGATCTTGGCGCTGGCGTCGATACGCAGGCGGTTCAAGAGCTGCTTGATGCGCTCGAACTCCTCCTCGTACATGACCAAGCTAGAATTCACCACTGGCACACTCCCAGTAATCTCAATTTTTAGCATAGTCGCCTAGTCCAGGCAAGCGACGGCATCACCATCCCAGAGTCTAGGACGGGATCTCAAACCCGCCTTCGCAGCTGCAACGCCTGGGCCAGGGTCACCCGATCGACCGCCGCAACCTCGCCGCCCACCGGGATTCCCGATGCGGGACGACTGACCTCCACCCCCAGGGCCTGGAGACGACGGGCGATGAAAAGGGCCGTGGTTTCGCCCTCGACCGTGGGGTCGGTCGCCAAGATCACCTCACGCAGATTTCCCGTCCGGCAGCGCTCCTCGAGGCGGGAAATCGTAAGATCTTCCGGACCCACGCCGTGCAGCGGCGAGAGGTGGCCGAGGAGGGCGTGGTAGAGGCCGTGGTACTCGCCGGTGGCCTCCACCGCCCATGCGGTGGTGGGCTCCTCGACGACCAGAATCAGATCTTGGTCACGCCCCTCGTCGGCGCAGACCGCACACGGGTCCTCTTCGGTGAGCAGACAACAGACGGAGCACAGTCGCACCGAGTGGCGAAGCCCGGCGAGGACCCCGGCAAAGGCCTCGAGCTCTCCAGGGTCGACGGTCAGCAGGTGCTCGGCCAAACGCTGGGCGGTTCGCGGACCGACACCGGGGAGGCGCTCGAGGTGTTCGAGCAGGGCACGCACCGGGCGTGGGCGCAGGTCCATCAATGCCCCCACCCAGGAGGCTGGGACCGGATGGTCACGAGCCTTCTCCTTCGCTTCGCACCGTGACCACCTCGCCTCCGAGCACCCTGGTGGCAAGCACCACACCAGGGTCGGAGCGCACCTCCTCTTCAAGGGACGGAACCGGTGCCGCGGCTTCCGCCGCCCGACCCTCGGCCCGATCATCACCCCCCGATTCCGCGGCGGGCCCGCCCGAGGAGGAACCTCCGGATGCAGCCGGCGGCGCCTGCTGCGGACCCTTCTGGGTGGTGGGAGGCGGCGCGACCTCGCCGGCGCCACCCAGCCACTCCTCCACCCGGCGCACCATAGGCCAGCGAGCGAGCCGTAACGAGGCCACCTCCAGAGCAAGCTCCCGGCTTCCGGCCTCTCGAAGCAGGGGCTCCTGCTCGATCCACAGACCGAGCATGCGCCCCAACGAGTCCGCGCCGAGGTCGTCGGCGATGGGCTGCATCAACGCGCGATGCTCGGAGGCGAGCGCCTGCTCGAGTTCGGGGTCGATAGCCAGGTGAAGCAGAGTACGCAGGACGCGACCGGTCTCTCGGTAGAGCACCGAGGCATCCTGACCCGCCGAAAGCTGCTCGCGCAGCATCGCGAGACCATCAGCCGCCCCTCCCGCTGCCAGCGCCTCCACGAGATGCGCCGTCACCTCCACCGGCGGCACGCCAAGCACCTCCGCCACGGCGCTGTCATCCACCTCGTCGCTGGCGAAGGCGCGGAGCTGGTCGAGAAGGGAAAGGGCGTCGCGGACACTTCCCTCGGCGGCTGCTGCGATGGAGGAGGCGGCCGAGGGGGTGAGGGAAAACCCCTCCTCGGCGGCAATCGCCTCGAGGCGTCCGCGGATGAGGTCGGTGCCCACGGGACGGAACTCGAGCTGTTGACAGCGCGAGAGAATGGTGGCCGGGACCTTTTGCCGCTCGGTGGTGGCGAAGATCCACAGAATGTAGGGCGGCGGCTCCTCGATGGTCTTGAGGAGAGCGTTGAAGGCATTTTTCGAGAGCATGTGAACCTCGTCCACGATGATCACCCTGTAGCGGTCTCGGGTCGGGTGGTAGCGCAGGAGATCCTGGAGGTCGCGTACGTCGTCGACGCCCGTGTTGGTGGCCGCATCCATCTCGATAACGTCGAGACTCGATCCGTCGACGATCTCCCGGCACGACGCGCACTCCCCGCACGGCTCCGGGGTGGGCCCGTCGGCGCAGTTGACCGCCTTTGCCAACAGACGGGCAGCGGTCGTCTTGCCCACTCCGCGCAGGCCGGAGAACAGGTAGGCCTGGCCGAAGGTCCCCGCGGAGAGGGCGTTGCACAGGGTCTGCACCACCGCCTCCTGACCGAGGAGATCGGCAAAAAGCTGCGGCCGCCAGGTACGCGCAAGAACCTGGTAAGTCATCGGGACATCTTATCCGATCCCGATCCCGGTACCCGTGCCTGTGCCCGTGCCCGTGCCCGTGCCCGATGTCCAGAAGAGCGCTTCCTAATTCAACGCGCCCTCCGGTCGTCGCGCTCCCCGTGGATTGCCACGTACGTGATTGTGGGGCAACGAGTTGCTCGAGTCCTGCAATCTCTCCACAATCACGTACATGGCACGTCCCGTCAAACGCGCCTTTTCTGTCGGCACCTTTCCCGAGAGGATGCCAGGCACGCCGATGTGACGATGAGGACATCGTCACATCGGGAGCCAGGCACCTCCGAAGAAGCG
>Ga0209013_10005122_pt1 | contig 11347 bp, 13 predicted proteins | sample Cruoilmetagenom2_FD_187291 | JGI IMG/M metagenome (GOLD analysis project Ga0209013, IMG submission 187291) | Oil polluted marine microbial communities from Coal Oil Point, Santa Barbara, California, USA - Sample 2 (SPAdes) (version 2) | ecosystem: Environmental > Aquatic > Marine > Oil seeps ...
GATACTCACACAAGCGAGTTACAATGGACGCATTCACAGGTATACGCAAAAATGACCCGCATCAATAGCATTCCGGTAGCAGCACTCTTCGTTATGCTCGGTGCGTGTTCGCATTCCGAGCATGAAGTGGAACCTACAATTGCCGCAGAGATTGAATTGAAAATCACCGGAACCAGCTGGCAGGTTGAAAGCATCGACCAGGAGGATGTCATCGATGACTCCGAGGTCACGCTGCTTTTCCCGGAAGAAGGCAGAGTCGCTGGTAGCGCGGGCTGCAATCGCTACTTCGGAAGCGTCACCGTCGATGCAAACTCAATCAGTTTTGGTAATGCGGGTGCGACGATGATGGCCTGCCCGGAGGCGCGGATGAAGCAGGAACAACGTTTCATGGATGCACTCAACAACATATCGCGTGGAGAAATCGTTGACGGCGACTGGTTGGTGTTATTCGACGACACGGGCGCAGAGAGAATTCGGGCCGGCAAGCATACGCCTGCCGAAGAGGCTGCATCGACGGTAGCTCCTCAACCTTTGGACAAGGCTGCTGAAACTGGTTTCAGTTTCGATTGTGGAGCCGCCGGCTCCGCAGATGTGAGATTTCTAGGCCCCGAGACAGTTGAACTCACTTTTTCGGGTAACACCTATGTACTGCCCCGCGAGCGCGCAGCATCGGGTGCAATGTACTCTGTTGAGAGTGTCAGCTTCTGGAACAAGGGCGACGAAGCGCTAATTGAAATTGGCGCTAAGCGCTATTCCTGCAAGCGGAAATAGCCGCTTAGCTAAAGGCTACCCGGGGCCGTGTAATGCAGGCCAGCCCAGGATCATGGGCAAGGCGGTTTTTCAGAGGCGATGGATTAATGGAAGAAGGCTGCCTATACCTTGTAAAACTCATACCACCAAAGTACACGATCAAATGAAAAGACTCTCTACAGCCATCATTCTGGCCTGCGCCACACTTGTTCTTCCACTGTCTTTGTCCGCCCAGGACACCGCTGGGGCAGGGGCCGCCAAACCATCCGGGCGACCCTATTCACCTTACGCGGACCGCGCCTTTCCGACGAATGTCTACTTCGGCGACACCCACCACCACACGGCAAATTCCGGTGATGCTTTTATGAACGGTAACCAGCTCAGCCCGGAAGAGGCCTACCGGTTTGCGCGTGGTGAACAGGTGGTGTCATCCTCGGGCATGCCGGTACAGCTGGCGCGGCCGCTGGATTTCCTGGTGATCTCGGATCATGCCGAGGGCCTGGGCGTCATGTACGAGGTGTACAACGGCAACCCCGTGATGATGGCGGACGAGACGCTGGCGCGCTGGAACAAGATGATGAAGGCTGGCGGGGCAGAGTCTGGAAAGGCGATGAATGAATTAGTTTCCGCGCAGGCGCAGGGGACGCTGCCGGACCCGGTGACTAACCCGGAAATTGCCGGGCCCTTGCAGAAAACCGTGTGGCAAGCCTATACGGAAACGGCAGAACGATATAATGACCCGGGCCACTTTACGGCCATGATCGGCTACGAATGGACCTCGGTGCCGGGAGGCAACAACCTGCACCGTAATATCCTGTTCCGTGACAACAAGGACCGGGCCGACCAGATGATGCCATTCACATCATGGCAGAGTGAAGATCCGGAAAAGCTGTGGCAGTGGATGGCTGACTATGAACAGCAGACCGGTGGACGGGTACTCGCAATTCCACATAACGGTAATCTGTCGAATGGCCGGATGTTCGAAACAGTGGACTTTGCCGGCAAGCCGCTGACGAAGGATTATGCCGAGCGCCGCGCCCGTTGGGAGGTGCTGCAGGAAGTCATGCAGACCAAGGGTAACAGCGAAACCCATCCCACCCTGTCACCCAATGATGAGTTTGCGGATTTTGGTATCGCCGGTTGGGAATACGGCAACCTGACACTTGAGGATGAACCTGAATCTCCGGCGATGCGGCCTTATATGTATCTGCGCGGTGGTCTGTTACAGGGACTCGCACATCAGCAGAAGCTGGGCATCAACCCCTTCAAGTTCGGCATGATCGGTGGCACGGATGTACATAACTCGCTGACTGCCATCGACGAAGATAATTTTTTCGGCAAGCATGTTAACCAGGAACCGCGGCCAAAACGCTGGGAGCATGTCTCCAAGCAGGGTTTCGGCAAGACCCGCTACACCTGGCAGTATACGGCTTCCAGTTATGCTGCAGTGTGGGCGACCGACAACACCCGCGAGGCGCTGTGGGATGCCATGAAGCGCAAGGAGGTGTATGCCACTTCAGGCACGCGTGCGACAGTACGTTTTTTCGGTGGCTGGGATTTCTCGGCTGAGGATATCAATACCCGCTATATCGCCCGGGCCGGTTACGCCCGGGGCGTCCCCATGGGGGGTGACCTGCCGGCAATGAAGCAGGGCGCCAGCGCACCCACGTTCCTGGTCGCGGCCATGAAAGACCCCGAGGGCGGTAATCTTGATCGCATCCAGATCATCAAGGGCTGGCTGGATGCTGACGGCGAGACGCATGAAAAGATTTACGATGTTGCCTGGGGTGATGCCACCACACGCAAACCGGACAGGGACGGCAAACTGCCACCGGTCGGCGACACGGTCGATGTGGCCAATGCGAGCTGGACCAACAGCATCGGTGACCCGGACCTTGCCGCCGTCTGGACCGATCCGGATTTCGATGCGTCACAAGCCGCGTTCTATTATGTGCGCGTCATCGATATACCTACGCCACGCTGGACGGCCTATGACCAGAAGCGATTTGGCATCAAGATGTCCGATGACGTGCCCATGAAGCACCAGGAACGGGCGTGGACCTCACCAATCTGGTACACCCCCAAGGGCTGATAACATAATGCTCATTCCAAGGCTTCTACGTGGCGGCAGTTTGCTTGCCGTCATGTTACCGCTCGGATTAATAACCAGCCAAGTCGCTGCGGACCAGTCCCTGGACCAGGCCGCGAGCGATCTGAGTCTACGACTGGGAGTACAGCAATTGGAGTAACCTGCCACTTGGGATAAAGCTTGCCAAACTGGTCAGGTTCGGCGATCAGCCAGTGCAGTTCGCAGGTTCCTATGAATACAACTTTGCTGATGATGTCGTGGCACCGAGATGGACCGTGAACCTGACGGTTAAGTTTCTGTTTCCCATTTAACCCAGGAGTTAGCAGTGATGGCTGAGTATCGATATTGGCGCCAGGCTTTGGCAGGTCTGCTGATGACCACACTCACGCTGTTGAGCAGTGCTTACGCTGCTGAAGGCGGTAAATCCCTGTACCTGCTCGGCAAACGCGGACCGCTGGCAGGCCTGATTCCAAAGCCGGGCTGGTACTATACCAATGATGTCTACGTCTACAGTGGTGACACCGATCAGGAGATTCCGATTGCCGGGCTGCTCAATCAGGGTATCTCGGCCGACGCCGTCGCCAACCTTGCCCAGGTGACTTGGATTACTGACACCAAACTTGGCAATGGCCGCCTGGCGCTGGGAGGAGTGATACCGTTCGGCCACGTTGAGGTCAAGGCCGATGCAACCGCCACCACACCAGGGGGTACCATGCTGGGTGCCGGCCTCTCGGATGACATAACGGCATTCGGTGATCCAGTGCTGGCGGCATCACTGGGCTGGCGTCATAAGGACGGTGATCTGTTTCGTGCATGGAATGTGTACAGTTCACTCTTTATTCCGGTGGGGTCCTACCAGGAAGGGCGTCTCGCCAACATGGGCGCCAACCGCTGGGGACTCGATGTTGGTTCTGCCTTTACCCTGGGAAATTTCAAAAGGGGCCGCGAGTTTTCCGGTGTGTTCGGTATCACCTTCAACGGCGAAAACAATGACACGAACTACACAACAGGTACCGAGGCCCATCTCGAACTCGCTTACAAGCAGCATCTGAAATCAGGTTTCTCGGCAGGCCTGGTAGGTTATTACTACTATCAGCTGACTGCGGACAGCGGCGGGCCGAAGGTGCTGGGCGACTTCAAGGGACGCGTGGCCTCCATCGGACCCGAAGTCGCCTACAGTTTCAAGGCGGCGGGGCGCACCATGAACCTGGACCTGCGCTGGTATCATGAATTCGCTGCCCGGAACCGTGTCGAGGGTGATGGTGTTTTTCTGACCTTTTCGACACCGTTGCAGCGTGACCCTGTCGTCAAGTAAATGATGTTGGTGCGTGCATGACTGCAGCATTGTTACTTGCGCTGAAGGTTGCTGTCGGCCTGCTGATCCTGGCGATTGGCATGGACTCACGCTTCACGGATATCGTGTACCTGTGGCGGCGGCCCGGTTTGTTATTGCGCTCATTGCTGGCCATGTATGTGCTGGTACCGCTGGTGGCGGTGGTGCTGGTGATGTCGCTGGACTTGTCACCGGGTGCTGAAATCGCCCTGCTGATACTGGCCGTGTCCGCCGGTGCCCCGTTGCTGCCTCGCAAGCTGATGTTCCTGGGCCGGGAGCCCTACATAGTCAGCCTTGTGGTCTTGTCTAGCCTGCTTGCCATTGTAATTGTGCCGGCATGGCTGGCTTTACTTGGACCGATGTTCGGGGTGCAGAGGGTGCTTGAGTCAACCGACGTGGTGCTGGTACTGACCAAGGCGTTCTTTTTACCCCTGCTGGCCGGAAAGCTGTTTCGCTGGCTGTTTCCACAGTTGGCCGAGCGCCTTGCAGCGCGGTTACTGGGTGTCGTGGGAACTTTATTTATGATCTGTGTGTTGTTGTTGCTGGCGCTGAAGTGGACCCTGTTGCTGGAGGCCGGCTGGCCCTTCATGCTGACATTGATTACTATGGCGCTGCTGGCGCTCGGCATTGGTCATGCGCTGGGCGGGCCGCACCCGGATGGTCGGACTGCACTTGCTGTCGCCTGTGCAACACGTCATGTGGGCGTGGCCGTACTGGTCGCAGCTGCGCTTCCCGGACCGCGTACCGCGGTACTGGTTGCGGCCTATATAGTCACATCAGCCGTAATCACGATTCCCTATCTGAGTTGGCAGCGTCGCAGGAATCCCGTATCCAGAGACCTGTCATCGATTTCTTGACAAACATTAGCCATGAGAATTGATTATGAAAATTAATACACTACTCTGGCCGCTGGGCCTGACACTGGCATTGCACGGATCAATCGCAATGGGTGGCGTTCTCGATCCGGACTGTACGGCTGAAAAGGCTGCCAGGAGCGCAGCTACCAAGGCAACAGTCGGTGTTGGCGGACGCTGTTCGCCGAAAGAAGCCGCAGCCGACTCCGCCAGGGGCGCTGTAGGTATCGAGGAAAAAGGCCCCATCGAGAAACATCGCGATGACGATGATGATGGTATTGCCAAGAAGGCCGCGAAGGGCGTCCTGAAAGACTGAATGAACTAAACCAGGCTACAGCAGTAAGGAGGGGAGTGATGGTGTCAGATAATGATCGACTACAGGTGGCGGTCGGGGAGGTAATTATCAATGCTTGATTTTCTGAGTAATCTACCCGCAGGGACGATGGCGACGCTTGTCTGCCTGTTCTTCGTCGGTGCCACCTGGCTGGGTGCAATATTTGTTCGCCCGTTCTTTCGATTGCTGGTGCGTACCCAACCAGAGCTAAATTCCCTGCTCGGAAATTTCGTCTCCATGTACGGGATTTTTTACGGCATTCTGATGGGGCTGCTGGCCGTTGCGGCCTACCAGAATATGGTGGATGTTGAACGTTCTATTGCATCGGAAGGGCAAACACTGTTTTCACTGTATCGGAGTGTATCGGTCTATCCAGAGGGGGTCCGTGAGCCACTGCAGGAGTCACTCCGGGAATACACGGAATTTGTTATTAATGAAGAATGGCCGATCATGCGCACGGGCAAGATTTTTACCGGCAGTAAGCCTATTGTTAACCGCTTGCAGCAACAGTTGACCGGTTTCGAGCCAGAAACGTCCGGGCAGGAAATTCTGCATAGTAATACGGTCGGGCTGTACTTTCAGTTCCTCGAACACAGGGCGGTCCGTCTTTACGGTGCAACATCAGGTATCCCGGGCATCATGTGGTATGTGGTTTTGCTGGGTGCCTTCGTCAGTATTTTTCTGACATGGATGTTGAATATGACACTGGTCGCGCACCTGTTCCTCGGCGGAATACTGTCCTTCTATATCGGTACCATGGTCAGTCTGATTATGGTCCTTGACCGCCCGCTGCGTGGCGAGTACGGGATCGGTCCGGAAGCTTTTCAACTGCTCTTGAAGTTTATGAATTCCATGCTCGGCCAGCCGGCAGGTTAACGGGAGATCTGTTATGGCGCTATTTGAAATAATTGATGACGAGGGCGTTAGCTTTATCAAGGTCACGTTGGATGATGAAATGATCCGGGCCGAGCGAGGTGCGCTTAACTATCTCAGGGGCGATATCAAAATCAATGCGCGACTGCCGCCGTTGGGTGGCATTCTCAAGCGGTTGCTTGCCGAGCAGTCTGTTGTTCGGCCTCGTTACACAGGTACAGGTGAAGTGTACCTGGAATCCTATATCGGGGGGTATCACCTGTTTGACCTGGATGACACACCGTGGATCCTGGAAAAGGGTGCCTACTGGGCATCTGATGGTGAAGTCGAGCTGAGTGTGTTTCGCGAAACGGTCATGACCTCATTGTTTTCCGGTGAAGGGTTCGTTGCCTTGCAGACCCATGTCAGCGGACAGGGCAAGGTGGTACTCAGGTCCAGGGGGCCGGTACAGGAGATTGAGCTGAATGATGACCGGTTAGTTGCAGATGGTCGCTGCGTACTGGCGCGCACCGAGGGAATCGAGTACCGGGTGCGACGGGGTGACCAGTCATTCATCACGTCACTGCTCTCCGGCGAACGGCATCTGCGGGTGTTTACGGGAACAGGTCGATTGCTATTGTCATCCTATCCTTACTGGCGCTACATGCTGCTGTCAGGAGAAGAGGTTAAGTAGGCTGGGGCAGGGACAGACACAGAGTAAGGGAATTACTATGGGACGAAAAAAACCGGTATTACGAGACAATGAGCAGGACGATAGCGAAATCAGTCTGACAGGTTTTCTACTGGCGGCAAAGTCAAAGATGTTTCTGCTTTCCGCTGCCGGTTTTCTTGGTGCGATTGGCCTCTGGATGACAGACCCGGGGCAGGGTTCTCTGCTGTCGCTACTGCAGCCCTACGCACCCGCCATCATGGCATTGGCTGGCAGTTTTACCGGTGGTTTCCTAGTGGGCTGGTTTGCACGCAGGACATTTGGAAAAACAATCTTCATCACCGGTCTTGTGATTGCTGCGATTGGACTGCTGATAAAGTTCGGGGTTGGTGGTTCAGCGCTGGAAGACTGGGTACATGCCAGCGTCGGGTGGGTCAATGCGAGTACTGAAGGTACAAAGCGTTACCTGGCCGCGTTAATCCCATCGGCCGCCGCAGCAGGCACGGGTTTTTTTAAAGGATTCCGCCGAAAGAAAAGGAAGTAACAGCGCATTGCACTATTCAGATACTGTTTGCATTAACGGGTGCCGACCATTCTCTTCCAGATAGACATTGACGAGGCGAAACAGCTCGTCACCCAGATTGTGGCGTTCCATCAGGTGGCGAAAGTTGAGGATCGTTGTCTCATCCGGTACCGGCTCCCGGCCCAGGTCAATGCCTACGAAGGTCCGCATGGCGCGGGAATCATAGAGTGCTTCTTCAGCACCGGGATCGGATAAATCAAACCAGTGCTGCAGAAAGTGAATACGGAGCATACGTTCAATGCCTACCGGCCGCCTGCCGGCGCATCGTTTTCTCTTCCATATACAACAGGTGTGCGTATTATCGCAGAATCGGATAATTAATCAGAGTTTCCTTAGGAGGATGTATGTTCACGTTCAGCAATTCACGAAAATCAGTTTGTGAAAATAAAATGTCCCTGACCGCACAGACTGAGTCAAGCGTGTTGAGTCAATCGATGACCTGGTCGTACCCGGCCGTATTAGCTGTCATGATATTGCTGGTTACCGGTTGTGCCAGCTTGCCGACTGATTACCCGCGTTCCGAATCGGCGGCCTACCAGGAGCATAAATCGACTGTACACGGTATGCGCTTTGCCGAGGATGCTGCCATGCACCCGGGCGAATCCGGGTTTACCATTATCCGCTACGGGCACACGGCCTTTTCAGCCCGCATTGCCATGACCCGGCTGGCAGAGAAGACACTGGATGTGCAGTACTACATCTGGGAGCCGGATGAAACGGGTCGAATACTCGCGGATGCTCTGGTGCGTGCCGCCGACCGTGGTGTGCGGGTGCGCCTGCTGTTGGATGATATGAGTGCTGCTGGTCGCGATGCGGCAATTGCCTCGCTTAACGCCCATCCCAATATCGAGATCCGCCTCTTCAATCCATTTGCGAACCGCTCAAATTCAATGTTCGATTTTATGACCGACTTTGGACGGGTCAACCATCGTATGCACAACAAGATCCTGGTGATGGACAATAGCTTTGCCATCGTCGGTGGACGCAATATTGGTGACCATTATTTTGCCGTGAATCCGGAAACCAACTTCCGCGATCTGGATATTGCGGCAGCCGGCCCCATTGTGCGCGATATTTCCACTGTCTACGATCGCTTCTGGAACGGTGACTGGGCGGTGCCAATGGAGGCCTTGGTGGACCGCCCCTACACGGACGATGATTTGCAGCAAACCGTCACCAACCTGCGCAACAGGATTGCCGAGGGTGACTATCCGTATTCTGTCGATGATGATGTCGCTGCAATCAACGAGAATTTGTCAGCCATTAGAAAGAACCTTATCTGGGCACCGGGCAGGATTGTCTGGGACGATCCGTCATCCATTGAGGCCGAAGGCGAGGCCGGTGTGATGGTGGAGGCATTGTTCAAGAAACTTCAGTCCCTGCAGCATGAATTGACTATTGAGTCGGCCTATTTCGTTGTCGGCGACCGGGGTGTCGAGGCGGTGCAACAACTGATCGATCGCGGCGTCAAGGTGCGCATTCTGACAAATTCACTGGCATCCAATGACGTGGTCGCCGCACATGCCGGTCATGCTGAATACCGTGAGCAGTTACTGGCGGCTGGCGCAGAGATCTATGAAATAAGAGCCGATTCCGGAGTGATCCGCAAGAACTGGAGCGGCGAGTCGAATGCCGGCCTGCACACCAAGGCGCTGGTGTTCGATCGCGAGTCGGTATTTATCGGTAGCTTCAACCTGGACCCGCGTTCGGCCAACATCAATACTGAGGCCGGTCTGTACGTAAAGAGCCCCGAGCTGGCAGCGCAGGTGCTGACCTACATGGACGAAGGTGTCAGACCTGAAAACAGTTACCAGGTACTACTGGATGAAGATGGTGATCTCTACTGGGTGACCGAGAACGAGGGCGTGGAAGTGCGCTATGACCAGGAGCCTGAGACAACCTTTGGACAGCGCTTTATGTCAGGGTTTATCGAGATGTTACCGGTCCAGTCTCAACTTTAGTAACATCCACAATTACCAATGAAGTTACTAAACAGGAGTATTTTATGGCAGGAAAATTCGTTATTTCAAAAGGCAAGGACGAGAAATACTATTTCAATCTCAAGGCCGGAAACGGGGAAGTCATCCTGACAAGCCAGGGCTATAGCGCAAGGGCCGATTGCTTAAACGGCATCGAATCAGTAAAAAGCAATTCAGCTGATGAGGCCCGTTTTGATTGCAAGAAGTCGAATGATGGCAAGGATTACTTTGTGCTGACTGCAACCAACGGCCAGACCATCGGCAAGAGCCAGATGTACAAGTCTGAAAGTGGTTGTAGTAATGGCGTGCAGTCGGTGGCGAAAAGCGCAGCCGATTCATCGATTGTTGACGAATCTGATATGTAGCTGTTGCTCACGAAGTCACGTATTTATTAATAATAAATGGAACATCTTCAATCCCTGTTTAGTGAGTCACCCATCCAGATGAAGCTATTAAGTCCATCGCCTTTGCCCTGTTCATATACAGTCTGGGCTATGTCAGTGCCCCGCAGTTCTTTGGCAGTCTCGGGCGCGAGACGCTTGGTCAGGTGCATCTGGCGGTATTCTCCGCCATCGTTCTTTTTGCCACCATCTGGGGTATTGCCCAGATTTTTGATCTCGATAAAGGTACCGCCGCAGGTTTGCTGGCGGGTGCTACCACTGAGTCCGCTTCAATCGGGACTGCCAGTGATGCGTTGAAGAACCTTAATCTGGGTGAGGATGAAGTAAAACGGTTACAGGCAAATATTGCGGTGACTTATGCCGTCACCTACCTGTTTGGCATGACCCTGGTGATCTTTTTGACCAGTAAACTGGCACCCCGTTTTTTGGAAATGAAGAATTTCCCTGCTGCTGCAAAGGCACTGGAGGAAAAGCTGGGTGCCTCTTCAGGTATGGCGCCCGGGCAGTTTGAATTTATCCGGGAAGTGATTGCCCGGGTGTATCGGGTGGAATCAGATGGCGGCGCCGGTATGCCGCTTGGGGCGTTCGAGAAGCAATACCAGCATGGCATCACCATTCAACAAATTACCCGGTCGGGAGAAAACTGTGAAACGGCGCCGGATTTTGTGCTGCTAGCGGATGATCTAGTAACGCTGGTGGGTATGCCGGAAGAAGTATTCGAGCTGGGCAGACTGCTGGGTGTGGAGACGTCGCACCATAACGTAGAGGATAGCCTGGTTGGCGAAATCAGGGATGTTGTGGTTACGCGCAGAGACCGTATCAATAAATCAGTGACCACCCTCAGGGAAGAGATAGACCCCGAGAAACGCCGGGGCGCGTACGCCATAAGAGTCACACGCATGGAGCGGGATATTCCACTGCTGCCTAACACTGAGGCGCAGCTGGGTGATGTCGTGCGGCTGGTCGGGCTACCCACTGGTGTAAAGAATCTGGCAGAGGAACTGGGACATACACTGAAACCCGGTGAGGGCGTGGATTATCTTTACCTGGCGCTGGGCATCATCTGCGGCATCATACTGGGTAATATTCCGATCTCCCTTGCCGGGTCAGAAGTGGAACTGGGTATTGGTGGTGGCTGCCTGATTTCAGGGCTGGTGTTTGGCTGGTTCAGGGCCAGGAACCCTACCTTTGGCAATCTTCATGTGGATAATTGGTGCCGTGGACTGTTTTAAATACAGGCAGTTAATGGTTTAATACAGGCCAAATTGCTACGGATGGCGGTGTGGCCAGTTCTACAGAGCGGGCAGCCTCATAATAATTGTGAAGAAAGGATCGTCCATTGTACTGTTCTACTGTCAAGCCTCTCATTAGTACCCCCTCGCGTTTCTTGCTTGGCATATGTCTCTGCCTGTTTCTGATGACTGCCCGGGCCGCGCAGGATCCGCTGCCTGCCTGGAATGATGGTAGCAGCAAGCACGCAATTATTGATTTCGTTCAAAGGG
>Ga0209013_10005123_pt1 | contig 11345 bp, 9 predicted proteins | sample Cruoilmetagenom2_FD_187291 | JGI IMG/M metagenome (GOLD analysis project Ga0209013, IMG submission 187291) | Oil polluted marine microbial communities from Coal Oil Point, Santa Barbara, California, USA - Sample 2 (SPAdes) (version 2) | ecosystem: Environmental > Aquatic > Marine > Oil seeps ...
CGTTACCGCGAATTGATTACTAAACTTGGTTTACGTCGATAAGATGCATTTTAGTGAAAGCGGGATTCGTCCCGCTTTTTCTTTATGTTCGTAAAGTTTTTCATGGAACCTAAATCACTCTCGACTTCACTTTCAGTTTATGTTTACAAAGAGCATAAAAGCCGACGAAGAGATCAGACTACTGTTCTTGGCTGACTTTTTGGACAACCTCGAAAATTTTCGCATGACAAACACTTTTTTGATACACTACTAATGATACATACAAATAAATTTCACAGGATTTTCAGTACGAGAGGAGTTCATTAGATGAGCGAAAAACAAATTTTCAATTTCGAATGGGCAGGACGTCCATTGCAAGTAGAAGTAGGCAAATTTGCAAAACAAGCAAATGGTGCCGTCATGGTACGTTATGGCGATTCCACAGTCCTGTCAACAGCAACAGCATCAAAACACCCAAAACCATTGGACTTCTTTCCACTTACAGTAAATTATGAAGAGCGTCTATATGCAGCCGGGAAAATTCCAGGCGGTTTTATCAAACGAGAAGGACGTCCTTCTGAAAATGCGATTTTGACAAGTCGATTAATTGACCGTCCGATTCGCCCATTATTCCCTGATGGATTCCGTAATGAAGTTCAAGTTATTTCAATCGTTATGTCAGTAGACCAGGATTGCACAACTGAAATGGCTGCAATGTTAGGATCTTCATTGGCATTATCGGTTTCTGACATTCCATTTGGCGGTCCTATCGCAGGTGTGCAAGTTGGATTAATTGATGATCAATTCATCATCAACCCTACCCAAGCACAATTAGCCAAGAGCACAATCGATTTAATTGTTGCCGGAACGAAAGATGCAATCAACATGGTTGAAGCAGGTGCTTTGGAAGTACCTGAAGAAGTTATGCTGGAAGCAATCATGTTCGGTCATGAAGAAATCAAGAAACTGGTTGCATTCCAAGAAGAAGTAGTTGCGGTTATGGCGAAAGAAAAAACAGATATTAAACTTTACGAACTTGATGCAGATCTTTCTGCTGAAATAAAAGCGGCTTGTGAAACTAAACTTAATGCAGCGATTCAAGTTTACGAAAAACATGCACGTGAAGAAGCGATTCGTGAAGTGAAGGAAGAAGTCACTGCAACTTACGTTGAACGTGAATCTGATGATGCAACACTTAAACAAGTACGTGAAATCTTAGATAAAATGGTGAAAGAAGAAGTTCGCCGCTTGATTACAGAAGATAAAGTTCGTCCAGACGGCCGTAAATTAGACGAGATTCGTCCACTCTCTTCTGAAACAGGTATTTTACCCCGCACACATGGTTCTGGATTATTTACACGTGGACAAACCCAAGCTTTAAGTATTGCAACTTTGGGTGCCCTGGGTGATGTTCAAATCATTGACGGTCTTGGAATTGAAGAATCTAAACGCTTTATGCATCATTACAACTTCCCGCAGTTCAGTGTCGGTGAAACAGGTCCGATTCGTGGACCGGGCCGTCGTGAAATCGGGCATGGTGCTCTAGGGGAACGTGCTTTGAAAGCTGTTCTTCCGGACGAGAAGGAATTCCCGTATACCATCAGATTGGTTTCTGAAGTACTTGAATCAAATGGTTCAACTTCTCAAGCAAGTATCTGTGCATCAACACTTGCCATGATGGACGCAGGTGTTCCAATCAAGGCGCCAGTGGCTGGTATCGCAATGGGTCTGATCAAACGCGGTGAGCATTATTCTGTCCTTTCAGACATTCAAGGTATGGAAGATCATCTTGGCGACATGGACTTTAAAGTTGCAGGTACAGCAAAAGGCGTTACAGCTCTTCAAATGGATATCAAGATTGACGGTTTGTCACGCAGCATCCTGGAAGAAGCATTGACTCAAGCAAAAATCGGCCGTATGCACATCCTTGCTAGCATGATGGCGACAATTTCTGAACCACGCGAGAAATTATCCAAGTATGCTCCGAAAATTGTCATGATCAAGATCAATCCAGACAAAATTCGAGATGTTATTGGACCGGGTGGTAAACAAATCAATAAAATCATTGACGAAACCGGTGTGAAAATTGATACTGAGCAAGACGGATCAATTTATATTTCTTCAATTGATGAAGAAATGATTGCACGTGCAAAAGCAATTATTGAAAATATTGTGCGCGTGGCTGTCGTTGGTGAATACTATATGGGTAAAGTGAAACGAATTGAGAAATTCGGGGCATTTGTTGAAATATTCCCTGGTAAAGACGGACTTCTTCATATTTCGGAAATTCAAGAAGAACGTACAAAAGCAGTGGAAGATGTGTTGAAACTTGACGACGAGATATTCGTTAAAGTAATTGAAATCGATAACCAAGGCCGTGTAAACTTGTCACGTAAAGTCGTCGTTAAGGAAGAAAAAGAAGCGGCGGAAAAAGCACAAGCATAATAAACACAAAAAAGGTTGCCATATAAGTGTATGGCAACCTTTTTTGGCTAAAGTATGGGGGATTAAGTAATAGTGCTACAAAAAAGAACAAGTCAAAATGGCGTGCGGATTGTTTCTGAACATATTCCGTATGTACGGTCGGTTGCAGTGGGAGTTTGGGTCAATGTAGGTTCAAGAAATGAAGTACCTGAAGAAAATGGGTTGACGCATTTCATCGAACATATGCTATTTAAAGGGACAGCGACACGCTCGGCGCGTCAAATAGCCGAAGAGTTTGATCGTATCGGTGGTCATGTGAATGCATTCACATCGAAAGAAAATACTTGTTATTATGCAAAAGTATTGGATCATCATGCGAAACATGCGATTTCGGTGTTGGCAGACATGTTTTTCCATTCCCAGTTTGACGAACAGGAACTGGATAAAGAGCGGCAAGTTGTTTTAGAAGAAATCTCGATGGTAGAAGATACGCCTGATGACGATGTACATGAGCAATTATGGAATGTCATGTATCCAAACCAGCCACTAGGTGCTTCAATTCTCGGGACTAAAGCGACTCTTGAAACGTTCAATAAAGATTCAATCCGTCAATTCATGGATCATCACTACAGACCGGAGAATGTAGTCATTTCAGTTGCTGGAAATATTCCGGAAGGTTTTATCGAGTATATCGATTCTTTGTTCGGGCATTTCACTTCAAGTTCACCGAACTCTACACGCATTACTGGAAGCTTGCCGATTTTCCATCCAGGAGAATCCAGAAAGACTCGTGAGACCGAACAAGGTCACATATGTTTAGGCTACCCAGGTCTAAGCATAAAGGACAAATATATCTACGACTTGGTTGTATTGAATAATATATTGGGCGGGAATATGTCTTCTCGTTTATTCCAGGAAGTCCGGGAAGAAAAAGCTTTGGCTTATTCAATCTATTCCTACCATTCTTCCTATGAAGACTCGGGTTCGTTGGCCATTTATGGCGGCACTTCCAGCAATCAATTACAGGAACTTCAGGAGACGATCCAGGAAACCATTCAAAAAGTGGTACTTGAAGGTGTAACTGATACTGAAGTGGACAATGCGAAAGAGCAATTAAAAGGAAATTTGATGCTCGGTCTGGAAAGTACCAATGCACGCATGAATCGAAATGGTAAAAATGAATTAACTTTCGAAGAGCATAAAAGTTACGATCAGGTATTACAGGAAATTGATGAAGTAAACATTCACCAAGTACAAAAACTTGTAACCAGCATTTTTTCACATCAACCTGCCATATCGATCATTACACCATCGAAAGACAATCCTTTGTGATTGTCTTTTTTTGTGCAGAAAAATCGACCTCAGATTCGGTGACGTGCTTGATTGGCGCTTGGGCAAACAGGATGTGGGTTATGAAGGCGTCCCGACACGATGTCGGGATCTAAGCTTTCGAACCAATTGGTTATTCTTTTTATATCTAGCTCCAAGCGCCAGCTCGCACCTAAGCTTGGGGCCACAGGATGTGGGTCATAAGGGCGTTGCGACAGGACGTCGCGATTTTAGCCTTGCAGGTCCTCATGCGAAAGCAAGCTTTCGAATTCAGCCCTTCCAGCGCCGGTGGCGTGCTAGATTGGCGCTTAGGCCCACAGGATGTGGGTCATGAAGGCGTCCCGACACGAGGTCGGGATCTAAGCTTTCGAACCTATTGGTTATTCTTTGAACATGTGATTCTTTTTTTGCATATATATAAGAGAGATGAACATGAAGGAGGAATCTTATGTTGCTATCAGAAATGGCAGTGAAAGAATTAATCCAAATTGAAGATGGCAAACGATTTGGATTGCTTGCCGATACAGAATTGCTATTTGAACCTACAAGTGGAAAAATCATTGGATTTCTCGTGTTGAAAGAACATGGCGGTCGACCATTCAAATCAAAATCACCATATCAAAACGTCTATATTGCCTGGGAGGATATTATCCTGATAGGTGAACACCGCATCCTCTTCACAAAAACATCCCATTTACATTCGGAGCATTCCATATGACATCTCTTAAATGGTGTGTGATCGGGGTAGATCCTCGCATGGAAAAACTTGCTGGACTCTTAGCTGAATCCAACGTGAGCGTTTTATATTTACAAACCAAAGCATGGAGCTACCAAGTGGAACGTGATTTACTTGCATATCAGCCTGATGTTTTGGTATTGCCGATTCAACCACTTGAAATTGTCACGGATGCAATTGGGTTGGATTATTTTCAAACAATTAAAAAATGTTTTGTGGGCAAGTTGTCTCCAGAATGGACACGCTTTTTTGAAGCGAGTGAACTGAATATTGAGCATTATCTTGAAAATGAACATTTTATTTGGCTTAATGCAAAATTAACAGCAGAAGGCTTTATTGCAGCATATTATTTAGAAGAGCAGGAAACAGTCGCTGGTAAACATTTTATGATTTCGGGCTTTGGGCGGGTGGCCAAACTGCTTGCTGCACAGCTTAAACGAATGGATGGTCATCCTCAGATAGTCGTAAGGTCACCAGTTCAATTGGCAGAGGCACAGGCCATGGGATATGAAGCCTGTAAATTGGAACCTGGAATCGAATGTAATCACTCAATATTCATCAATACCATTCCAGCCAAATGGTTAACAGAGGACTATAGCTCTTTATTGATGACGTGCAAAAGGTTTTATGATATCGCTTCTTCACCGGGATGTTTGGCAGTGGAAGAAGATTATTCGGATATCTATAGACTTTACACCTCTTTACCGGGCCAGTTTTTGAAAGAAGACGCCGCGAACTTATTATTTAGGTGTGTAACTACGTCAATCAAACATCTTGAAGGAGGAAAAGTGTGTTAAAAGGTAAGCGAATAGGGTTCGGGATTACCGCTTCACATTGTACGTATGAAGAAGTGGTGCCGAAAATTGCTCTGCTTAGAGAACAAGGTGCTGTTGTCGTACCGATTGTGTCACATTCCGTGTTAGTAGCGGCCACTCGGTTCGGTACTGGAGATGAATGGGTGAAAAAAATCGAAGAAGCGTGCGGTGCAAAAGTTATTTCGACAATCGTGGATGCAGAGCCATTAGGACCGAAAACTCCGGTGGATTGTATGGTTATTGCCCCGATGACAGGGAACTCCATCAGTCGATTTGCAAATGCAATAACTGATTCCCCAGTATTAATGGCTGCAAAAGCAACGATTCGAAACGGTACACCAGTCGTCATTGGTATATCTACAAATGACGCGTTAGGGTTAAATGGTGTCAATATCATGAAATTATTAAATTCCAAACATATTTACTTTATTCCATTTGGTCAGGACGATCCAAACAAGAAACCAAATTCCCTCATTGCTAATTTCGATCTGATGGTACCTACAATAGTTAAAGCATTAGAACACAAACAACTGCAGCCTGTGCTAATCCAACATGGTTAGTCGGATTAATTTTCATGCACAAAACCGCAAGATTATGATACAATACCGTCATTATGACCAATTATTTGGCTAGAGGGAGTGAGTGTCATGTCTAAAAGTTACACAGTCGCTGTAGTCGGTGCAACCGGCGCGGTAGGGCAAAAAATGATGGATCAACTGGAAAAACGCAATTTTCCAATTCACCATATAAAATTTTTGGCTTCTAAACGTTCAGTAGGAAAAACAATCTTATTTAAGGGTCTGTCATACACAATTGAGGAAGCCACACCAGAGGCTTTTGAAGGTGTTGAAATCGCTTTGTTCAGTGCAGGAGGTTCGGTCTCGAAGTTCCTTGCACCGGAAGCTGTGAAGCGCGGAGCTGTCGTCATTGACAATACGAGTGCATTCAGAATGAATCAAGACATTCCACTGGTAGTTCCGGAGGTGAATCGTCATGACCTGAAAAATCATGGTGGTATCATTGCGAATCCAAACTGTTCAACGATTCAAATGGTATGTGCACTTGAGCCTTTAAGAGAAACGTTCGGTTTGAACAAAGTTATCGTCTCGACCTACCAAGCGGTTTCTGGAGCCGGGGCAGTTGCAATCAATGAGCTCGAAGAGCAAAGTCGGACATTTGGTGAAACGAGAAATGTGAATGCACAAGTGCTGCCTGTCAAAGGTTCAGATACACATTACCCAATTGCGTTCAATGCCATTCCGCAAATAGATACGTTTGATGAAAATGGCTATACATTGGAAGAAATGAAAATGATCAATGAAACGAAGAAAATCCTGCATATGCCTGGCCTCGCAGTATCAGCTACTTGCGTGCGTCTGCCGGTAGTTTCCGGTCATTCTGAATCAGTTTACATCGAAGTTGAAAATGAGGGTGTTACCGTTTCGGAAATTCGTTCCGTCCTGGAAACTGCAAAAGGTATAAAGGTTCTGGATAATCCAGCTAAACAGGAGTATCCGATGCCATTATTTGCAGAGGGCCAAGACGAGGTGTTCGTTGGACGAATCCGAAAAGATTTATCGAATGATAAAGGTTTCCATATGTGGATTGTTGCAGACAACCTGTTAAAAGGTGCAGCATTGAATTCAATTCAAATAGCAGAAGCAATGATTGAAGATGGCATTATCTAAAAGGAGAGATTCTTATGCAAATCGGTCGAGTATCTACAGCGATGGTCACACCATTTTTACCAGACGGTTCCATCCATTATGAAATGGTCGCAAAACTTATCGAACACTTAATTGCTACAGGGACAGATTCATTGGTAGTCTGCGGGACTACCGGTGAATCACCGACTTTAACCGATAAGGAAAAAGCAGATCTTATTCGTTTTTCCGTTGAAGCGGCAAGTAAACGCATTCCAGTATTTGCAGGGACTGGTAGCAACAGCACGAGAGCATCAATCGAACTAACCAAGATTGCTGAGGATGCGGGAGTTGATGGCATCATGCTTGTTACCCCGTATTACAATAAACCGGATCAACGAGGTATGTATGAGCATTTCAGGCTGATAGCCGCTGAAACGAAATTGCCTGTGCTTCTTTATAACATCCCTGGTCGTTCAGTCGTCAATATGTTGCCGGAGACGGTATTGGAACTTAGCAAGATCCCTAACATCATGGCCATCAAAGAGGCAGGTGGGAACTTGGAGCAAATGTCGGATATCATAGCCGATTGTCCCGATGATTTTGCGGTATATTCCGGTGATGACGGACTGACTTTGCCACTTCTATCAATCGGTGGAGCAGGGGTTGTGTCCGTTGCCTCTCATGTGGTTGGAGAGGATATGCAAAAACTGATCCGTGCATTTGAGGAAGGCAGACATTCAGACGCAGCAAATATACACCATGCAATGTTACCGTTAATCCGTGCGCTGTTTGCTAAGCCAAATCCAGTTCCGGTAAAATATGCTCTGTCAAAATTAGGGCTCGAAGTCGGGTCTGTCCGTTTGCCTCTAGTAGATATGACAGACGAGGAGAAGTCGGAATTCGATCAGGCTTGGGAACTATACGAAACCAAACGCAAACAATTTAAATGAACGTTGAAAGACCGGCCTCCCGCTGGTCTTTTTCCATGAATGGACTTCGATTGAACTGGCTAATATGATGCTTTCCTCTTTTATTATTGTACTGTTGTCATGGGTTCGATATAATGTATTGAAGTGGATAGTTGTTCGGGTAAATTTTTAGGAGGAAAGCACGTGACTAAAATAAAAAATGAAATCATTCGGATAATCCCTCTCGGAGGAGTCGGGGAAATCGGAAAAGCGATGTATGTAGTAGAAATTGACGAAGAAATCTTCGTTGTTGACAGCGGGCTTATGTTCCCTGAAGATGAAATGCTTGGAATCGACATTGTCATTCCTGATGTAACGTATCTGGAAGAAAATAAAGCGCGTATAAAAGGAATCTTTTTGACGCATGGACATGAAGATGCGATCGGATCAATATCTTATCTATTAAATAAAATTCAAGCTCCAGTCTATGGTTCTCGTTTAACGATCGCTTTGGCAAAAGAGCATTTAAAAGAAATGCCTGCAGCTCAGCCTGTGAAATTCTTTGAAGTAACAAATCGTAGCCGTATGAACTTCAAATCAACTCATGTAACATTTTTCCATACAACACATAGCATCCCGGATTCATTGGGAATTGTGTTCCACACTTCCGAAGGTGCCATCGTGCATACGGGGGAATTCAAATTTGACCAGTCGGCTAAAGGGAGCTATCGTCCGGATATCGCCAAAATGGCAGGTCTAGGCGAAGAAGGCGTGTTTGTATTGTTGTCGGATTCCACTGAAGCGGAACGTCCGGGTTACACAACATCAGAAGCTGTAATTGAAGAACAATTATCTGAAACCTTCCACGGTGCAAAAGGCCGAATTCTGGTATCGTTGTATTCATCAAACTTCATCCGCATCCAGCAAGTGTTTGATACGGCAATCGAGTCGCGCAAAAAAGTGGCGGTAGTAGGTAAAACATTGGAAAATGTTTTTGATGTCGGTAAGAGACTGGAATATTTGAAAATAAATGAAGAGACTTTGATTTCCATCAAAGAAATTGGTAACTACGCTGATGACGAAGTTGTCATCATCGTATCGGGAAATCAAGGTGAGCCACTTGAAGCTCTGGAAAAAATGGTTCGTAAACATCATAAAGATGTGAAAATTAAAGAAACTGATACGGTTCTGATTACTTTCACACCATCTCCAGGGATGGAAGTGGCAATGTTCAAAACCATGAACCATCTAGCTAAAACAGGTGCTACTGTATTGACTGCCAGCAAAAAAGTACATGTCTCCGGACACGGTAGCCAAGAAGATTTGAAGATGATGTTGAACTTGATGAAACCAAAGTATTTCATTCCGATTCAGGGTGAATACCGTATGCTTATGGCTCACTCCAAACTTGCTCAAGCGACCGGGTTGACAAAGTCGCAAATCTTTATTGCCGATAAAGGCGATATTGTCGAGTATAAAGGCGGAAAAATGCGCATGAGTGGAAGAGTACAAGCTGGCAACGTCCTAATTGATGGAATTGGTGTCGGTGATGTGGGGAACATTGTATTGCGTGATCGTAAACTCCTATCTCAGGATGGTATCTTGATAGTTGTTGTTACATTAAATCGTGCACAGAAGAAAATTGCTTCAGGTCCCGAAATTTTATCTCGTGGATTTGTGTATGTCCGTGAGTCTGAGCAGTTAATGGATGAATCAGCTGAACTCGTGAAAAAAATCGTTGAAAAGTATGTAAATAAAGAAACGTTTGAATGGACAAACATCAAACAGGAAATACGCGACACTCTAAATTCATATTTATATCAAAAAACGAAGCGACGTCCAATGATCATTCCGATTATCATGGAATATTAAGTCAAACGCGAAAGGATTTCCTCGCCATATGTATCGGCAGGAAATCCTTTTTCATTTAACAAGAAAGATGGTGACAGGTATGGCAAAAAAGAAGAAAAAAGTGGCGAAAAAGAAAAAACCGGCTGCGACGCATCCACTAATGTATGAAATACTCGGCTTATTAATCATCGGCCTCGGCATCATTACTTTTTTTGAACTAGGTTCAGTTGGAATCGTTTTGTCGTCTGTCGCTCGGTTTTTATTTGGAAGATTGCACATCGCAGTTCCGGTTCTGTGTATTGTAATAGCACTCATGATGATGATCAAGCGCGAAGTGCCTGGCAAGAATAACCGCATTGTCATTGGATTTTTGTGTATATTGGCGAGCTTGACTACGTTCAGTCATCTCGTTCTATTTGAACAATTATTCAGGGGCGGAGCACTTGTCAGTGATTCAGTGCTGCGTGAAACTTGGCGTATTCTGATTGAGAGTGATGGCATTGCAAATCGAGATCAATTTTTGGGTGGAGGCATGATGGGGGCATTCTTGTTCGCTACTTTTCATGTTTTATTTGATTCGAGTGGTGCAACAATCGCTGCATGGCTGCTCATGTTTATTGGATTCATTTTACTTACGGGTAAAGCACTCGTTCCATTTTTGGCAAGTGAGATCCCGACATGGAAAAAGAATTTGATGAATATGCGGATACAAAGGAAAAAGGAAAAAGCAGTGTCGAAGAAAAAAACTTCATCACGCAGTGAAAGAAGGAAAAAACCTGAGAACCTGTCTCCACCTGTACAGGACCTTGAGGTGGCAACGACACTTAGGGAAGTAGAAATGGAACATGAATCTCCTATTATTTCCGCTTTTACGGAACGAGTGGAAAAAGTCATCGATATAAAGCCATCAACAGTAGAAAAAGTGGAAGAACCTATTGAAGACCTGAATGAGAAGGCGTTTGATTCCGTATCTGAATCCGTTCAGGAGAATAAAGATTATCAATTGCCATCCGCTGCATTGCTTAATGCACCTCCCCATAGTGATCAAAGCGGGGAGTATTCATTGATTCAAGCTAATGCAAAAAAACTCGAGCAAACATTTCTCAGTTTCGGAGTGAAGGCCCGCGTGACGCAGGTCCACTTGGGTCCCGCGGTGACAAAATATGAAGTCCTACCTGACACCGGAGTGAAAGTGAGCAAGATTGTCAGCCTGAGTGATGACCTGGCACTGGCCTTGGCTGCTCGAGACATTCGCATTGAAGCTCCGATCCCCGGGAAATCGGCTATCGGTATTGAGGTACCAAACAAAGAAGTGGCCATCGTGAGTTTACGCGAAGTATTGGAAGCAAAAGAAAACAACAAACCTGATGCGAAACTGATGATCGGCCTTGGTCGGGATATCACGGGACAAGCTGTTCTCGCTGAGCTGAATAAAATGCCCCACTTGCTGGTTGCTGGATCGACCGGTAGTGGGAAAAGTGTGTGCATAAATGGAATTATCGTCAGTATCATTATGCGCGCGAAACCACATGAAGTGAAAATGATGATGATTGATCCGAAAATGGTGGAGTTGAACGTATATAATGGGATTCCTCACTTATTGGCACCTGTTGTTACGGATCCTCGAAAAGCTTCACAGGCACTTAAAAAAGTGGTA
>Ga0209013_10005124_pt1 | contig 11344 bp, 9 predicted proteins | sample Cruoilmetagenom2_FD_187291 | JGI IMG/M metagenome (GOLD analysis project Ga0209013, IMG submission 187291) | Oil polluted marine microbial communities from Coal Oil Point, Santa Barbara, California, USA - Sample 2 (SPAdes) (version 2) | ecosystem: Environmental > Aquatic > Marine > Oil seeps ...
GTATGGTCAAAGACTAGTTTTTCCATCGGAATTGTATCAAGACTATAAAGTTTTGCTTCTTTAGCATCATCTCCACCCTTGGGTTCACCTTTAGCTTTTGCCACATAGACCACAGAGGCTGTATGAAAACGAGGGTCACGTGCAGGGTCAGAGTAGATACCAAGCACTCTACTTATGCTTACATTAAGATTTGTCTCTTCTTTCATCTCACGCACCAAAGCATCTTCCACTCTCTCACCCACATCTACAAAACCACCTGGCAGTGCCAAACCTCTTGGCTCATTCTTTCGCTCTATAAGTACAATACCTTTAAACGCTTCATCTTCATAAATTTCTATGATACCATCGGTAGTAAGGTAAGGTGTCTTAGGTGTAAAAGCCATAGGGTTGCTCCTTTAGTGTGGGTTATTATAACATTTGAATTAAAATTTTACTATAATGAACTCTCTGAATAAGGATGAACAAGATGCATAAAGAGATTAATCTAACTATAAAACCAGAATATATAAAAACGTATCAAAATGGATATCCACTGATCTCACAAGAGTCTATTGTTGACTGGAACAGAGTTACAGGGGAAGGTACAATAGTTGACCTTTTGGATCATAGAAAAAAGTTCATAGCCAAAGGCTATTATGGACGTCAAAATAAAGGTTACGGTTGGGTGCTCTCTTCTAAAAAAGATGAAGAAATAAATATAAATTATTTTATTAAAAAAATAAAAGCTGCTATAAAATATAGAGAATCGTTTTATAAAAATGAAAATACTACTGCTTTTAGAGTTTTCAATGGTGAAGGTGACAGCATAGGTGGATTGACTATTGACTATTTTGATGGGTTTTATCTGATAACCTGGTACAGTATTGGAATCTATACATTCAAAAATGATATTTTAGACGCACTTAAATCCACTGTTGAATACAAAGGTATCTACCAAAAAAAGAGATTTGATGTCAAAGGTCAATATCTTGATGATACAGATGATTTCATTTGTGGTAAAAAAGCCCCTGAACCGTTAATTGTCAAAGAAAATGGAGCTAATTTTGCTATCTATTTGGATGATGGTGCTATGGTTGGTGTCTTTTTGGACCAAAGAGATGTCAGAAAAACGATTCGTGATAAATATGCTAAAGGTAAAACTGTTTTAAATACTTTTTCCTACACCGGTGCTTTTTCAGTTTTTGCAGCATTAGGTGGCTCAACAAAAACAACATCTGTTGACTTGGCAAATAGAAGCCGAGCCAAAACACAAGAACAGTTCAGCATAAACAATATAGAAGCTCAAGATATTATAGTTGAAGATGTATTTAACTATTTTAAATATGCTGTACGAAAAAAACTCTCTTTTGATATGGTAGTGCTTGATCCACCTAGTTTTGCAAGGTCAAAAAAGCATACCTTCTCTGCATCCAAAGACTATGTCAATCTCCTCAAAGAAGCTATTCAGATCACCAACAAAGGTGGAATCATAGTCGCATCAACCAATGCATCAAATTTTGACATGAAAAAATTCAAAGATTTTATAGCCAAAGCGTTTAAAGAGTTAAATGGAGAATATCGCATCGAAGAGACCTTTGCTCTTCCTAAAGATTTTAGGGTCAATGATATATTTAGAGAAGGTAATTATTTGAAGGTTGTGTTTATTAGAAAAATTGGATGATTTTATCCTTTTAGGAGATGCCCTATATCTTTTATAAAATACGTAGTAGTTAAGGATGCAAAAAAATCAAAGGTTGCCTGTGCGTCGATAATCTTATCATCATTTCCAATAAAAACTTCAATCATAGTACCTCTGTCAAGTACTTCTTGTATCTTTTCCTTATCCCAGACATAAGTAAGCAGTGCTTCAAGCTCTTCTTTTGTACCCACTTTTAGGTACATAGACACATTTAGATCTGAAGGGGAAGTAACATTTGTTAAAAACTGTTTGACATATGCTTCCTGCCCTGCTTCAAAGTATCGTAATTGAGTACGTACAAAAGAGGTTTTTTGTGTTTGGAAGAATGCTGGAGAGAGTAAAATGAGCCTGTCTATACGCTCTTTGGAGTTGTAGACGTATTCAAATGCTTTTTGGGCTCCGTAGCTGAAACCTGCTACAGCCAGATCACTGTCTATTAGATACTCTTCAAAAAGGTCCTCTTCATTTTGAAGTGAAAAACCGTTAAAATAAAGCATCTTAAAATATTTCTCGTAAAATCTCTTTACACTCATGATGTGTGATGTTTTCGTGTACCAAAAGATAAGCAGATACTTCTGCGAGTGCCTTACTCAATGTTTTAAGAAGTGCTTTGAGCTCAGATACAGATTCTTTCAATAACTCTTCTTCCTGAAATTGTGTGACTACAAAGTTTTCACTCATGGCATACTCATATATGACTTTACGTACAAGCTCTTTTGCAAGCATAATGTCTGCACTTGCATTGGTGAATTGCTCATTGTAGTGCATTTGTGTTGCGATACTTCCAGCAAGATAGACTTTTATACGGTTAAGCAGTTTAGAGCGTGAAAGAATTTCATGTTCTTGTATAGCAAGTCTGGTATTTACAATACCTATTTTATCAAACTCAACATCCAGCCAGGTAGCTATAACTGCTTTTGCACCTTGATACACTGCTTGAATCTTACGTTCCTCTTCTGTAAAAGAGAGGATCTTCCGTTTACCGGAAAGTACTTTCTCTTTTACCGCTTCAAAATCTGAAGTCTCTACAGTAGTACGTCCCTCTCTCATAGCAAAAATAGCTGCTTCATTGGTAAGTGTATCAAGTGCTGCTGAGTTGAAGCCCACAGTCATGCGTGCAACTTGTGCTATATCTACTTGATTAGGCTTATGTACCAAATAGAGTTCTAATGTTTTAGCTCTGTCCTCCAGATCTGGAAGTGAAATATGTATGCGTCTGTCAAAACGTCCTGCTCTAAGCAGTGCTTCATCAAGCATATCTATTTTGTTCGTTGCACCTATGATTATAACACCTGAACTGTCTTCAAAACCATCCATCTCAGTAAGGAGCTGGTTCAACGTAGCTTCTCTCTCATCATTTCTAAATTCACCACGGCTTTTACCTACAGCATCTATCTCATCTATAAAAATGATACTTGGAGCCATCTCTTTTGCTTTTTTAAATAACTCAGAAACTCTTTTTGCACCCATCCCAACATAAATATGTACAAAAGAGGCACCACTTTGGTAAAAGAAAGGAACTCCAGCTTCACCTGCTACAGCTTTGGAGATAAGTGTTTTTCCCACACCAGGAGGACCTACAAGTAATACACCTTTGGGAAGACGGATATCCAGATCACGGTATTTCTGTGGTTCTCTAAGAAAATCGATGATCTCTTCAAGTTCCTCTTTAACATCTTTTATCCCCGCAATATCAGCAAAGGTTACAGAGGAAGTGAGTGCCTGTACAGGATCATAAGTAGCACTATCCTCTACTCTAGAAGCCCTTAGCTGTTTAAGTTGTTGAAGTCTGCTTTGTTTTATAAATCTATAAAGAAGTCCAAATGCACCAATAAGGATAAATAGCGATAAAATATCATAAAGATAACCGCTGTCTTTTGTTACTTCTACAGGGTACTTTGTGAAAAAAGCAGTTTTATTGATGGCATCTTTGTATATTTTATAATTTTTATCTACTGTTTTGAGACGGATATACTCACCATCTACAATCACTTTTTTTATTTTATTTTGACTATAGAGTGTGTTTGCCTGCTTATGAGTAATAAGTTTGTCATTGTCACGAACTGTTGAAAAGGTAAGCAGTCCTACAAAGAATAGAAGTAATATGCTGATGATCTTAATATTTTTACTGTTAAGTGTTTTTTGCTTAAAGTTTAGCTTTGTTTCCATCACTGGTAACCTCCACATTATTGAGTAAGACCCAGTTAGAACTCAGATCCTCATCACTTTGAATTTCTACTCTGTTAAAATACTGATCAAACCCATGATAGACACCATTTTTACCATTTTCAAACAGGACTTCAAGATTTTCTCTATGGCTTCGTCTAAAGGCAAAGTTTTTTGCTTTGATAATTTCAGTAAGCTCACGATGACGTTCTTTGGCAATGTTTCCTCTTACTTCAGGCTTCATAGTAGCAGAAACCGTATTGTCACGTTTAGAATATGAAAAGGCATGCACATGTGTCAGTGGTAGTGTTTTAACTCTAGCCATAGCTGCTTTCCACTCTTTTTCATCTTCTCCAGGATGGCCAACAATGAAGTCTGTACCCAATGCATACCCTCTCTCTGCTATTTTATCGAAGAGTTCAAGGTCAGTTTTGAAAGAGTTACGTCTGTTCATAAGTTCCAACATTTTATCGCTTGTATGCTGCAAAGCAATATGCAAATGTTTTGCCATCCAAGGTTCGTTAAGCAGTTCCATAAACTCATCATCTATCTGTATAGGTTCAAGGCTACCTAGTCGTATGCGTCTTACCCCACGAATCATACTCATTTTTTTGAGAAGTTTTGCCATGGAAGTATTATGGTCTTGTCCGTAACTCCCGACATTGGTTCCTGTGAGTATGAACTCTCCAAAACCATTGGCTGCAAGTTTTGTAACCTGTTCCAAAATAGTCTCTTCTCTGTGTGAGCGTGCATCACCACGCACAGCTGGGATGATACAGTATGAACATCTGAAGTCACATCCCTCTTGAATTTTAATGAATGCCCTGCTTTTTCCTACGAACTCTTCTACAATGGTAGAGTCAATATGTTTAAGATCACCTATCTGATAGAAAGGCTTATCGATCTTCAGAATTTCGTTAATATTTTCTTTTTCAGAGTGCCCCATGACACCAAAGACTTTTTTATCTTCAAAAAGTAGCTCACCTTTTGAGTGTGAGCCACAGCCTGCCAAAACTACCTTAGAATCAGGATTTTTACGTTTCATGGAAGAGATGTAGTTACGTACAGATGAGTCAGCACCATTGGTAACCGTACAAGAGTTTACAACAATGATATCAGAGCTGTTTTCATCATCAGAGAGTTCAAATTCACGTAATTTGGACATCATGACTTGGGTATCGAACTGGTTGGTGCGACACCCAAAGGTTTTAAAAAAAACTTTTTTACGATTCGGCATTTTCCGCCTCACTGTATTGAATTTCAATTCTTATCACTATTCATCCTCTGTAAAAAGGCTACCTGTTTCAAGAGGTGGTTTACGGACATCTTTATCTACATAAATAGACTGCGTAGGGAAGGCAAGAGAGATACTCTCTTCTGCTTGTATCCTATCGATGATCTCAGCAGAAATAGTACTACGAAGTGTAAGTGTTGCATAAGAGTTGGTCAAATACCATACACTGATCTTCATACCATGAGGTTCTATAAAAGAGAAAATACGTGGTTCAACATTTGTATTTTTCATACTGTATTGACTTCTCAGTTTATTGAGTTGTTTTCTAGTGATATCTGTATACCCTTTAGAGTATTTTTTACTTATCTCTTTTGCGATAGAAGTGGCCTTGTGAATATCAGAATCAAACGTTACCGTAAAATCAATACCATCCCATACTGTCTTTAGACCGGCATGTGCATAATTGGCTATCATGTCAGTAAATATAAAGTTGTTTGGAATGAAGATGATACGCCCTGCCCTACGGTTTATCATAGAGGTCGTTAATGTAACATCTTCATGCATCGTCATACGCAGTAAGGAAATATCTACAATATCACCTACATACTCTACACCATCCCTAACAAACTTTACTCTGTCTCCTACATGTACAGCACCCCCGAACATGATGGTCAACCAACCCATAATAGACATAAACCAGTCTTTCATCGCAATAGCAATACCCGCAGAGGCAAACCCTAAGATGGTAACAAGATAATTTACATTCTCTATATATGCAAAAAGTAATGTAATGACCAAAAGGGTTACAAAAGTAAAATTAAGTGCTTTGTTAATAGTATAAAAGCGATCATTGTCTGACATATATCGACGAACAAGATATTTAACCAATATAAGAAAAAGAATAAAAAATAAAATGATCATACCAATGGAGCTTGCTTTTTCCATCTCTCTTTTTGCATCTGCTTTTAGATTTAGTATGGTTTCATCTATCTTCTTCTTATAAACATTTTGAGTTGTTTTAAAAATTTCAACAACAGGGGTAAATATTTTGATCTTATCTTCTGTTTCCAAAAGCTCTTCATTATATTTTGTATTATTTTTATTAAGAAGAAGTATTTTCTTTAACAACAGTTGTTTTTCTCTAAGTTTATTCATTACACTCTGTATTGACTCATATCTGCTGTCATACTCTATTACGTCAGATTTTAGTTTTTTTGTGTATGAAAGTACAGAAATGATCGCAAACGGATTTCCAACTGTTGGTGCATCTGTTATCTCTGGTGGGCTAAGAAACTTTTTAAAAGGGTTGCTTTCATACTCTTTAAGTAGTTGTAGTTTACCAACAAGTATAGATCTTTTACTTTTGAGAGTATCGAAAGCTTTTTCCTCTGCTTCTGTACGTTGATACTTATTGTCTAAAATATGTATTTGATCATCAAGCTGTTCTTTTTGATCTCTAAGTTCTTGATAGGTATGATAATTACTATATATCTTTGCCCAAATATTATTTTTTTTCAGGCTTATCTCTAATGTCTTTGTTTGTGCTATAAGTGTATTGATTCTATTTTGTAGATCAGGACTTAATTCCTTTTCTACAAGAATTTTTTTATTGCTGGTATTATTCTTTTCTTGAGCAGATGTTACCATTTCTGGTCCGGTAGTGCTATTGACATTGACTTCTGCATGGATAAACGAAGTTATGAGCAATGAAACAAATAATAAAGCTCTTATCATCCTTCTCCTCCAAATTGACGAAGTACTTTCTTTACTATAGCTTCATCAATATCTTTAACCACTTTATAGTTCCCTATGTTATGAGGTAAAATGAACTTGATACTGTTATTAGCAGATTTTTTGTCTAAAAAGAAATGTTCATAGAAATCATCAACATCTTTAATAACATATTCCGTAGGCAGAGATGATTTTTCTAAAAGATCTTTTACATCTTGCGCTTCTTCTTCAGAAAATAATCCAAGTTCAATTGCAAGTGCATTTGCCATGACCATACCTATAGCTACAGCTTCGCCATGAAGGTACGTAGTATAATTTGTCTCATTCTCAACAACATGTCCAAAAGTATGACCATAATTTAAAACAGCTCTTATTCCTGCTTCTTTCTCATCTTGATTTACAACCCAAGCTTTAAGCTCAACACTTTTACGTATAGCTTCTTTTAAAATTTCTTCATTAGAAAGATCAGCATCCTGTAAAAATTCAAAATACTCTTTATTGAACATCACAGCCATTTTTACTATTTCAGCAACACCGGCAGAAAATTCGCGTGGAGGAAGTGTTTTTAGAAATTCTGGGTCAATATAGACTGCTTTAGGCTGATAAAAAGCCCCTATGAGGTTTTTGCCGTATTTATTGTTCACACCGGTCTTTCCACCTACACTTGCATCTACCTGAGAAAGCAAGGTAGTAGGTACTTGTATAAAGTCGACCCCTCTTTGGTATAGGCTTGCAGTAAAACCTGTCATGTCACCTATGACCCCTCCTCCAAAAGCTATAAGTAATGATTTTCTATCCAACTTATGTTCAAAACATTCATTAAGTATATTTTCAACCGTCTCCAAAGTTTTATACTTTTCTCCATCGGGAATGGTTACTACATGCAATTCTGTCGCATTAATGTTCTTTAAAAGTGTCTCAAGATGAAAACCTGCTACAGTTGGGTTTGTTACTACAACTACTTTTGTATCAAAAGTAAGTTCAGGGAGTTTATCTATAGTAATATTATAAGTGATATTTTGTGTATTGACTAATTCTATTGGAACGATCATCGTAAGGACCTTAGATTAAAATAATATATGCTTTATTTTATCTTAAGTGCCCTTAAATCCCACTCTATTTGGGTTTTATGCCTCACCTAAAGCGAAAGGAACCAGTAGTTTTGGATGTCTTTTTGTGGTAAGTAAGAAGTCTTGAACTTTTGTTGAAACAAATCTCATGATGTTACCTGTTCTAAACTCTTTTTCAAAAGGAGCGATCTGTAATATATCTTCCATTACGGAGAGTTCTCTAACAGGATTTGCTATTTTTTGTTCTATATTTATATCCATATTGAAAATATGTGAGATCGTTTCATAGTGTTCTATGGTTATTTTTCTACTTTCAAAATCCCCTTCAGGATCAAAATCTGCAAGTGTAAGCTCTAAATTTAGTGATTCAGAAATATCAAATGCAGTAGATGAAATAGATTCCATTTTCTCTTTTTCATCCATAAGAACAATACACTTTTTTATGTTGTAGAGCAGTTGATCTCCAAAGAGATAAACAACTTTTTTCAAGCTATATAAGAGCTCTCTCAAATCCACTTGTTCAAAAGTCTTTAGACTATTGATGACCAAGCCTATATCATGTTCCTGTATGTCATACTCTAAAAGTGATTTAATGTCTTTTTCATCATAACAGACAGAAATGGTTATATTTTCTCTTTCATAGGTTTTCAGTTCATCTATGAGTGCAAAATTATTTGGGTAGATAATACGGATAAAAAGTGATTTATTTTCAAGTTTATCTAAAAGATATATGCTTTCTTTAACATAAATAAGTACATTCTCCTGATCATGTCTGAAGTCAATGATCAAATAAAGATCTTGACCAAAAGGTTCAGGGAAAAGACCTATACGTTTATTGATCGTTTTATAAACTCCATCTAAGACAATAGGTTTCCCTAAAACAAGCAGTGTATCGTTAGGGCGTATCATTGTTGCATTGTTAGGGATGATCTGTTTTTCATCACGGTAAATGGCAGCTATTTTCCATTTACGCTGCAGAATGGAACCTACATGCCTAAAAGCATAGGTACTGCCAAAAGGTACAAGTATTTCCATGATCTCACCTTTACCCAAACCAACATTTTGAGCTACAACAGGTACATTTGGCAAATGGTCATAAAGGTGAGCAGATATGATCTCATCATTATTCAGGATCGTTACATTCTCTTCATCTCTTCCTATTTCATAATCATCCCATTGGTCTGTAAGTATGACTAGTATCTTATCGTCTACTAAACGTATATTTTTCAGTGAATATCTGGCATCGTCTATATTTTCCATGACAATGAAAATATTTGAATACTTCACATCCTCCATGATCATTCTAAGTTTAGAAAAACTTGTTGGGTCTGCTTCTATATGAGAAATATTTTGTGCCATGTTTTCAGGTATAGTATTTTCTGTATAAGAAACAACATAATACTTATTGTCAACTACTCTTTTTCTACTAACCCACTCTATAAAATGTTTAGCTATTGAACCATCAGCTAGAATAAGTATATTTTTCATTAGTGCCCTGTCATATTTAGATATAATTTTATAATTTTTAAATTCTATATTTTGAGGGATATTATAACACAATGCAATTTCAGATAGATAAAACCGATGGTAAAGCAAGAGCTTGCACCATTCAAACAGCCCATTCTACTATTCAAACTCCTGTATTTATGCCTGTAGGAACAGTAGGTGCAGTCAAAGCACTGGATGCTACAGACCTTGCTACTTTCATTAAACCAGAGATCATTCTTGCCAATACTTACCACATGTATATACGTCCGGGAGATGATGTGGTGGCTAAAATGGGTAAACTACACGGTTTTACCAAATATCCTAAAAGTTTTTTAACGGATAGTGGTGGATTTCAAGCATTTTCACTTTCTGACAATGTCAAAATAGACGAAGGTGGAATTACTTTTAGAAGTCACGTAGATGGAAGCAAGCACTATTTCACTCCTAAAAAAGTCATAGACATCCAACACAATCTGGGTTCAGACATTATGATGATCCTTGATGACCTCGTTGCCCTCCCCGCTACTCAAGAGCGTATCAAAGCCAGTATTGAACGAACAACACGCTGGGCTGAGGAAAGTATAGACTACTTTAGAGAAAAACAGAAAGAAGGTGTGGGTGTTGAACAGAATATTTTTGCCATCATCCAGGGTGGAACAGATAAAGCTTTTCGTGAAAAGTCTGCAAAAGAGTTATGTACTTTAGATTACGACGGTTTTGCCATTGGTGGACTGAGTGTTGGTGAGGCAAATCAAGATATGTATGATACCGTAGAGTGGACCACACAATTCATGCCTGAAGATAAACCTCGATACCTTATGGGTGTGGGGACCCCTGAAGATCTAGTGGAAAATGTCTCACGTGGTATCGATATGTTCGACTGTGTAATGCCTACTAGAAACGCACGTAACGGTACTCTCTTTACAAGTTTTGGAAAAGTAAACATTAAAAAAGCAATGTACACAACAGATGAAGGTCCCATTGACCCGGAGTGTGGCTGTATGGTATGCCAAACCTATTCGCGATCATACTTAAGACATCTGTTCAGAGCCAGAGAGATCACTTATTTTAGACTTGGAACCATCCATAATCTCTATTATTATCTTAACTTGATGAAACAGATGAGAGAAGCTATTATCGAAGGTAGATTTGATGAATTTAAGGCTGAATTTTATAAAAAAAGATCAATAAAGTAGTCTATATCATAGGTATAGCCCATTTTTTATAGTAGGCGACTAAACGCAAGACAACACCCAGTACAAATACAATAGAAAGTGTATAGATATCCATTATCATATAAGCATTCAGGATGTATAAGATCATACCAATAAGCAGTGCTATAGTCCCGTAAAAGCCTGTTTTTAAAACAAAAGGTATTTCATTAATAATTATATCCCTAATGATCCCACCACCTACAGCAGTGATGAAAGAGAGGGCAAGTACACCTGTAAGGTTTAAACTGTTTTCAAGAGCGATCAATGCCCCAGTAATACTGAAAGAGATAAGTCCAATAGAGTCACTCAGTATAAAAAGAGGCTTATTCTCTATGCTCTCTTTTTTATTAAATTTAAATATTACCAGCAGGGTCATAACAGATACTATAATAAGTGCAGGTGTATTATGTGTAAATGTATAGGGTGTTTTATCAACAATGACATCTCTTATTATACCCCCACCCAGTGCTGTTAGAAAGACTGATATAAGTACGCCTAAGAAATCCAGTTTATTACGTGTGGCAATAAAAAAACCACTCATTGCAAAAGCAATAATACCGATGTATTCTGCTATTTCAAACATTGGTATTTATCTACCTATCAGTGGGTTTGGTTCGATACACAGTTGTTACCACGTGACGACCATTTAACAATTTTATTTTTCCTATTTACCTCTAAAAAAAGTTTACAGGTTTTTTGAGTAATATCAGAGCCATAAGACATACCACCATAATACGGACCATAGAAACCACCGTAACCAATG
>Ga0209013_10005125_pt1 | contig 11342 bp, 13 predicted proteins | sample Cruoilmetagenom2_FD_187291 | JGI IMG/M metagenome (GOLD analysis project Ga0209013, IMG submission 187291) | Oil polluted marine microbial communities from Coal Oil Point, Santa Barbara, California, USA - Sample 2 (SPAdes) (version 2) | ecosystem: Environmental > Aquatic > Marine > Oil seeps ...
GTATCACCAGTGAGAATCCCTGTTTCTTCAAGTTTCGCTTCTTTTTGAACTTGTTTCACAGCAGCCTCCGTTTGATCATCGAAAAGCCCATCTACTTTACCTGTATCAACGCCAATTGCTGTCATCATTTCCTCTGCCGCTTTAACCTGGTCCGATAATACACCGTTCTTCATTTGGACCGTTGCATCCAGATATGGCAATTGTGTATAGGCAGGGTAATCAACTTTGACATCCGGCGCGATTCCTTTTTCATGAATCCAGTTTCCTTCAGGTGTCAGCCATTTGGCCGTCGTGAATTTCATGTTTGATCCATCATTTAACTCATTGGCCGTTTGTACAGTTCCTTTACCGAATGTGTTCAGACCAACCAGTTTGGTTCCTGCAGATTCGCTCATTGCCGCTGCCAGGATTTCTGAAGCAGAAGCGCTACCGCCATCAATCAATAATGACACTGGCACGTTTACTTTGGTTTCATTAGTAGCAGAATACACGTCTGCTTCTTTCCCTTTTTCCTGAGTTTGGAACAAAGGTCGTCCCTCTTCGACAAATAGGTTGGAAATATCAATGGCGGAAGTCAATAATCCACCTGGATTTTGTCTTACATCAAGCACAAGGCCTTGCATACCGGCTTCTTCCATTTCGGAAATAGCTGTAAGCAATTCTTCATAAGTGTTCTGAGAGAAACTTGTAATTTGGATATGAGCAATCTTATCTTCCAGTAATTCCGCATAGACCGTTTCAATTGGAATCTCATCTCGGACAATGGTGATATCAATCGGCTCTGCCTTTTTACCCCGTTGGATAGTCAAAGTAACTGATGTCCCTTTTTCACCGCGAATCAATAAAACGGCCTCTGAGGCGCCCATCCCTTGAATGCTCTCTCCATCCACGGCAAGGATATTGTCGTTTGTGAGAATACCTGCTTTTTCGGCAGGTGAGTTCTTAATTGGAGAAACAACTGTAATCACACCGTTACGTTCCTGTATTTCTGCACCGATTCCTTGGAAGCTGGAAGAAATACTTTCTTCGAATTGTGCTGCTTCATCCTGATTCATGTAATCGGAGTAGGGATCTCCCAACGCTTCAATCATTCCGTTGATTGCACCATTAACTAAGGATTCCTGATCAATATCTGCATAGTAGTCGGCTTTCAGCCCGTCATAGGCTTGATATAGCTTTTGGAACTCGCGTCTTTCAGGTGCCCCTACTTCCACAACTTTTTCATCTCCAAATGTCAGGGCGAACATCGTTATACCAGTTGTGCTCAAGATTATGGCAAAAATCAGCATAATAAAGAAGAAAGGTTTCAAGCGTATATATTTCCCCGCTGGAGCATCTTGTTGATCATGTTCCGGCTGCATATCTTGTTGTTCTGGATTTTTTTTCATTTCATCCATATCATTCACCACTTTCAAATCGAAACCGTTAAATTTCATGCTTCAATGTTTTATGTATAGTTTATCAGTTAAATTCATTAAACGGAAAGAAAAAAGGCTGTCAATTAACGTATGACAGCCTTTTTCCAGACAACAACTCCGCTTAATCTTGGATTGCAGCTTCTAATGCCACAATGATCATGTCATTAAACGTTAATTGACGTTCTTCTGAAGTAGTTACTTCACCAGTTAACAAATGATCGCTGACTGTAAGGATGGATAACGCTTGACGACCGAATTTTGCAGCCAACGTGTAAAGAGCTGAAGATTCCATTTCAAGTGCTAAAATACCATATTGAGCCCACTTTTCATGTTCTGCATGTTCATTGTAGAACACATCTTCAGTGAATACGTTTCCAACTTTCAAGTTCAAGCCTTTTTCTTTCCCGGCATTGTAAGCTTTCAACAGTAAATCGAAATCAGCTGTAGGAGCAAAGTTAACACCATTAAAGATGATTTCATTCATTTTCGAGTCGGTTGAAGCACTTTGCGCAATGATTACGTCGCGAACTTTTACGTCTTTGTGTATTGAACCGCAAGTACCTACGCGAATCAATTTTTGAACATCATATTCCTGCATCAGTTCAGTAACGTAGATTGAAATTGAAGGTACACCCATACCTGTTCCTTGAACAGAAATGCGTTTTCCTTTGTAAGTACCAGTGTAGCCAAACATGTTACGAACTTCATTGTACAGAACTACATCTTCCAAAAATGTCTCCGCAATGTATTTCGCACGAAGTGGATCTCCAGGTAATAAAATCGTATCGGCGATATCGCCTTTTTTTGCATTGATATGAACACTCATTTTTTGTAACCCTCACTTTATTTACATTTCCGTATTATCATACTGTTTTTTAAGCATAGATGCAAATTGTGTTATGCATATCTCGCAATTTCCTGGCTAATTCGTGATTCAAGCGAAGGTAAATCAGCTTTTGTCAGGATCATCCGGATGAAGGATTCATCCATGTTCATTGCTTCAGAGAAAAGACTACCGAGTCCACGAACTTTGCGATCGACTTGGATCAGCAATTCCACTTGATCCGATCCTTTTGGTATAAATGTAAATTCAATTTCATCGAACCGTCCTCTAAAAGGTCCTCTTGCAGCAACAAATTCAAACTCCTGAACGAATTTTGTAATCCCTCGATACGCGCGTGGAGATTCTTCACAATCTACTTTGCGTAACTTGAACCCCAAGTTCTGTGCCGCAGTAAGACCTGCTTGAATGTACGCATTCGGACGAACTTCTATCATGTCTTTGTCCCCTGGATCAACTGCATTTTTAATATCCAGTCCTGTCTGTATCCAGACACGTGTTTTGCCCATGGTTACCGGAGTAATCAATGGAAGGGAAAAAGTAAACGGGAATTCTTTCTTCTCGCCTTTTTCAATCGTGAAGGGTTCATTTAGTTTATGAGAGAATATCGCTACGGAATCCGTGTATTTATTGTCGTTCGCTTCACGCTCATATGTGGTATACACAGTCAAGTAGATGGATTCAACAGATTGAGATGTATTGCCCCCTACAACTTCCGTGACCCCCCCAATCATTTCTCCGGCAATAAATGTTGAATTAGTTAACTTTGTATCTACTTTGGCATTTCCAATGCCAACGGATGCCAGGACTTTTGTGAAAATGGACATGTATTCTTCCCCCTTATTAATATCTATCCTTCATTACGATTGAAACCTAACATTGGTTTCATATAGTGACCACAGTTCATCAAAAATAATTGCGGTCATGTCATGATGAGACAATTCCTCTATATATCTCGAAATTTTCTCAAAGTCAGTTGAGTGTTTTGGAAAGGCGGAATCATAAAACATCGCTTCGGCAAACATTGCCTTCAAGTCGGATTTTGGTCCTCCCCTGAATGTAAGTACGTATTGGTAGAATGTATGGTACATGATGACCTCCAGGAAATCTTAGTTCAAATTTATATATACATATTTTCATACGATCTTTCATCAAAAAAGCTAAACCTTAAATTACAAGGTCTAGCTTCAAGATTAAAAGTGGGAAATGTATTCGCCGTATCCTTCTTCCTCGAGCCTTTCTTTCGGTATGAACCTCATGGCAGCAGAATTGATGCAATAACGGAGACCATCAGGGCCGGGACCATCCGGAAAAACATGTCCCAGATGCGAATCTGCTGTTTTACTCCGCACTTCCGTTCTCCTCATACCATGTGAATCATCAAAATGCTCCGTTACTTCCGGTCCATCGATCGGTTTCGAGAAACTTGGCCAGCCACAGCCGGCGTCGTATTTATCCTTTGAACTGAATAAAGGTTTGCCCGAAACGATATCGACATAGATGCCTTCTTCGAAAAGTTGATCGTATTCATTACGATGTGGCGGTTCTGTCCCTTTTTCTTGTGTTACATGGTATTGCATGGGCGTTAGTTTATTCTTGAGTTCTTCTTTTGACATTATTGGTCACCCCACATTTGTTGTTTGAAACTGGCACGCCCCGATCCCACTTGATACCTCTCGTAGTGCGTGGGGTTTTTTTTGTAATAATCCTGATGATACGCTTCTGCCGGATAGAAAGACTTTGCTTCCAGTATTGGTGTCACAATAGGTTTTGAAAACTTGCCACTTGCCTGTAATTCATTTTTGGAAGCCTCAGCAATCTGCTTTTGTTCTTCCGAATGATAATAAATGGCAGTTTCATAAGAATTTCCTCTATCATAGAACTGCCCCCCAGGATCTGTTGGGTCAATTTGCATCCAAAATAATTGAACAAGTTTTTCGTATGGGAAAACTTCAGAATCGAATGTGATCTGGACGGCTTCCTTATGTCCCGTCATGTTTGTGCACACTTGTTCATATGTCGGGTTTTCCAAATCACCGCCTGTATAACCGGACAGCACCTCATATATGCCCTCAAATGAATCGAAAGGTTTAACCATGCACCAAAAACATCCTCCGGCAAATGTTGCTTTTTCCATGTTCAAAATTGTATCCCCCCTTATTTGTTCGGTACTAGTATCTCAAGTATGATTTCATCCTGTTCCAGATTGATTTCTTTCGCCCGAACTTCTACATTGGATTGCATAGGTATTCTGGATAGGTCAATATATATATCCTCTTCTTCTGGACGCACAATCATCCATTCTGGCAGGGCGACTGAATCTTGAAGTAATTTTAACACGTATTCAGGTTCAATTTCTTGTCTACCAACTTCAACGCCTGTTTGAATCAATCTTAAGTTTCCATTTTGCTCAACAACCGGATCAAATTTCATGATGACCGGTAACTTAAAAGAAAAGATCGTAAGCTCGGTGGAAAATAAAATCTGATTTTCCACGTTTATTGTGACGGGCAATGGCTGTTCCTTCATCGCATCCCTTATGTAGGTGTTCGCTATTCCTTCAAAATCTTCTTTGGTAGTCATGACTGTCAGGACGTTTCCCGTTGAAGAGACTTTAGCTTCTCTTATAGTGGTTTTTTCGGAAGGAGAACTTATCCAAAGTACAAATAGGACGAATGCTGTAGAGATTAGTGCAACAAGTAAGAAAAAAGCAACTTTCCAACGGTTCATGTTGGTTTCAACTCCTTAAAAATCTATTTCCCCATTTGTTAGTTGGTTTAAACCGCAGGAATTCAATGATTCGATAATTCGGTTTGTCATTTGTTCATAGCCTTTACTATTAGGATGGAAAAAATCCGTATGGTAAACCATATTGTCATTTGAATTGAACAAATCATCTACTGGGACATAACAGGCATTTACATCACTAATTGTAAGGTTGTCGATGGCTTGATTCCAGTTCAGCATTATTTCATCGAACTCATTTTCTTGATCTGTCACCACTGAGAACGGATTGTATAAACCCATCAAAATAATTGGTGCAACAGGATTCTGTTTCCGAATCTCAATCATGATATCATTAAAGCGTTTTGTATAGCGGATCAACTCTTTTTGAAATGCATCGAGTCGTAAGCTGAAGAAATCCTGTTTGACAACTCGCATGATATCGTTGCCGCCAATTGTCATCACAATGAAGTCAGCTTTTCGAATCACATCATCCAAGTCGCCAGATTGGAGTTGATCCAGTAGTTGATCGCTCCTTTTACCTCGTTTCGCCAAATTAACCAATTCAACCTCGCGTACACCTTCAAAAGTCTTCATCTTTTCCGTTAATCGTCCAACATAACCATCCTTTTTAAGTTCATCGCCAACTCCCTGTGTCAGCGAATCACCTAGACCGACAACTGTGATGTCTTTTGGAATAAACGTCGCTTCAATAGTAAAATCCTTCATTTCACTGGATGGTTTCTCCGTGAAGTCCGGAAGTTCCGCCTGGTTAAATTGACAGCCTGCCATCAGGAAAATGCCCAGGGTGACGACAAGTATCAATCGTATATTCATATCATTCTCTCCCTTACAATAGAAAAGCAGGGATCGCTCCCTGCCCTTTTTCAATCATTATTCGACCATATACATGAAGCCTATAGCCCCAATTCCTGTATGCGTACTGATAATTGGTGATGTGAAGGCTACAGGAACATTCTTAATACCTGTTTCTTCAATTAATTTTTTTAATGGATTGGACATCGCTTGCCCATTAGCCTGAGAAATCCCTACAGCTTTAACGGTTTTCCCTTTTGTATCTTCCAAGAACTTATTGTATAAATACTGAACTACCTGTTTATGGCTTCTCGCCTTGGCTACCGGGGTATACTCCCCACCTTGGAGAGAGGCAATCGGTTTTATGGATAACAGGGAACCTAATAACGCTTTCCCTTTTCCAATCCTTCCGCCCTTTACTAAATTGTCCAATGTATCGACTACCACATAAAGATTGGTATTTTCCCGCATGGTATCCAGCTGATTCACAATTTCTTCAATTGATATACCTTCTTTTGCCATTTGAGCTGCTTCCAATACCTGAAACGATAAAGCATATGAAATGAACCGGGAATCTATCACCGTTACATTCGAATCCGTCATTGCCGCTGCTGCCTGAGCCGATTTGACGGTCCCGCTCATCCCACCTGTCATATGGATGGAAATGATTTTATCTCCGTTCTTTCCGAGTTCATCATATAATTCTTGGAAGACCCCTACTGCCGGCTGAGAGCTTTTCGGAAGTTCCTTTGAAGTTCTCATCATTTCAAGAAATGACTCGGCTTGAACATCCACTCCATCAATATATGTTTGACCATCAATTTGTATGGTTAAAGGCACTACATGAATTGAATAAAGCGCAATTTGCTCTTTCGTCAGATCTGCTGTTGAATCTGTTACGATATGGATTTTTGTCATCCCGTTCACACCCTTCAAGTTCTACTCTTATTATAAAAATATGTGGGGCTTATGTAAACTAATAGCATAGCATCATTGGAAATCAAAAAAGCAGATGCTGCGTTTTCAGCATCTGCTTCTTCTACATTATTCTTTTCTCTTATAAATCAAGTAAATGTATGTTAAGCCATCCTGCGTGGTGACGGTTTCTGATGAAGAGACAAGTTGCCATTCATTGTCATAAGGGGGAAAGAATGTGTCACCATCGTACTGATGTTCAATCAGAGTGACATACAAAAGATCTGCATATGGCAAAACTTCTTTGAAGATCTGTTCTCCACCTATAACCATAATTTCATCATGGTACTTTCCCGCTATTTGTATGGCTTTTTCAATAGTATGAACAACAGTCACACCTTCATGGGCATAGGAATGATTCCGTGTTACGACGACATTTAGTCTTCCTGGTAATGGGCGGCCGATTGATTCAAACGTGTTGCGTCCCATGACAATGGCTTTCCCCATTGTTTTTTCCTTGAAATAAGCAAGTTCATTCGGAATGTACCAAGGCATTTTGTTGTCCATCCCGATCACACGATTTTGATCGTGTGCAACGATTAATGAAATCATGGAATACCCCCCTTTCTAAACGGCTATCGGTGCTTTGATTCTCGGATGAGGGTTATACCCTTCCAAGGCTATATCTTCAGTTTCCAAATCGAAAATGGATGGCTTGTCCTCACTAATCAATAGTTTCGGCAACTCACGCGGATTTCGGGACAATTGCAAATTCACCTGATCCATATGATTTGAATAAATATGTGCATCGCCAAGCGTATGTACAAAATCCCCTACTTCTAGATTGCATTCTTTAGCAATCAAGTGCGTCAACAATGCGTAGGATGCTATGTTGAAAGGAACTCCAAGGAAAACATCGGCACTTCGTTGATACAATTGGCAGGACAATTTTCCATTCGCTACATAAAACTGGAAGAATGTATGACAGGGTGGCAAAGCCATTTGGTCTACTTCAGATGGATTCCAGGCAGTCACGATGTGCCTTCTTGAATCCGGGTTATTTTTGATTGACTCAATGACATTTTTCAACTGATCAATCGTTTTGCCATCAGGTGTTGGCCAAGACCGCCATTGACGCCCATAAACAGGACCTAAATCTCCGTAATTATTTGCGAAATCAGAATCGGTTAATATCTTTTCCCTGAAAGTTGACATCTGTTCGTCCATAATCTTCTGGAAATCCTCGTCTTTTGCAGCACGCAATCCAAAATCAGTCATATCAGGGCCTTCATATTCCGGGCTTTTCACCCATTTCTCGAATGCCCATTCGTCCCAAATATGATTTTGTTGCGAAATTAACGTTTTGACATTGGTATCACCTTTGAGGAACCATAATAATTCCGATGTTATGAGACGCATGGCCGTTCTTTTTGTCGTCAATAACGGAAAGCCTTTGGATAAATCGAATCGCATCTGGTAACCGAAAATACTTTTTGTACCTGTTCCCGTGCGATCACCTTTTACAGTTCCATCCGCTAATATTGTCCGACATAGTTGTAAGTATTGCTCCATTTGAGTCGCCTCCTATTGCTGATGGATTTAGTATAACAAAAAGAGCATGGCTAGCGCCACGCTCTTGCAGTCATTATGAAAGCCATTTAGGAGGTGTATTTTTTGACCAGTAAATATCACCCAGCGAGTAATGCTTCGCAAATTGGTCATCAGCTTTGTGGTAGTGGAAATTAAAGAAATACCCATCTTGTGGTTTGCGGTCGGTTCTCACATGGAACCGAATAATATCGGATCTTGTTTCAGTATCAAATATATGAAATATCTTTTCACTATGTTCACCTGATGGATTTTGACTGATTTCCAATGATTTCAAGGAATTTCTATCCATTCCCACCAATGTCATTTCTATGGCTTCCTGGATTTTCGGGAAAATCACTTCATCAAATTCGTTCGTAATAACAGGTCCGATACGAGTGCCGAATTTCATCAAAGATTGTTCTTTTGCCTGCGTGACTGCATCTTCAATAAAGGTGGAAGGGTTTTCGTCTGCCCAGTCCACGGAATATGTATGTGGCGTATTTTGTGAAGAAATCGACTTGGAATTCGTTTTGTCATCCAGTAAATTTTCCCAAATGACATGGTTAGGTGAGATTACACCGAACGTCAAGAGAGCTACTGTAATGACTAATGTCTTCTGAATCCAATTTTTCATCTACTATCACCTTCAAGTATGGACATTTTTTAACAGCTTCTAATTCTAATACGAAATCAAGCATGAAAAGGTTTCATCTTTCTTGTATTCATTGTACAATAAAATTGTAGAAATAAAAGAGTTATGTTTTTCAGAGTGGGAGGATTCATTATGGACATGCATACAGTGATTGGAATTGGTTTCTTGCTATTACTCGCGTATTTAACTTCATTAAACTTTACAGATTGATTTGAAAAGACATCAGCTTGTACCTACGAATGGGCGAACTGATGTCTTTTTTAAATTGAAAAGCTGCCCCTTAACAATCGGGGCAGCTTTTTTCTATATAACCGTAATGAAATTTCGTATTGGGACGGACGATTTGATGGAAATTATATTGTACGAACCATGGCGAACGATAGCTAGCTTTCAAAACGATTCGTCTCCTGGCCACTCGTAATGCTTCTTCCACCCATTCTAATGTCAATGCATCTTGAACTCCCAAGGACCTTAAAGGACTGATATTTGCCGATGCCTCGACCGTGGTGTCGAACATGGGGTCCATATAGATTACATCCACGGACTGATCTTCCAATTGCTTCAAATAGGAAACCGCGTCTGAAGAAACGATATGTATACGGTCCATCAATGTCTGGAACTCGACATAATCCGTCCGGCCGTTATGAAACGCTTCTTCCAATATAAATGCGAGTACAGGATTCGCTTCACACCCAATGACCGTTCCAGTTTCACCTACAGCATAGGAAGCGAGTAAACTATCGGAAGCATAGCCGAGGGTGCAATCGATGAAGGAATCACCAGATTGTAATTGACAAGCTTCCAGGAAAGGGTCCCGTTCACCCCTTTCGACCCTTTTCAGGCGAAACATGGCAGAACTCGGGTGAAAAAAGAAAGGTTCTTTAGTATTCGCTCCATAGTACTCCCACTGGCTTTTCGCAGCAACTAAAACCTCGCAATGATAATGCTGCTGCATTTGTGTGACGGTTCTTTTTAAACGGTCAATATATGGCATCCCCAATTGCGAAGAAGCGTTTTTCGCTAATTGGATGGTAAAATCCGTTGGTCTCCCCGCTGTTGTAACGATCGTTTTCACGTGGCCGATACTTGGTTGAGTACTTCAATCAAATGCCCCTTGATTTGTTCCATCGGATAACCTTCGATTTGTTCACGTGGTATGAAATACGCTAATTGGCCATCTTTCAATATAGCGATGGACGGCGAACTCGGAGGCACTTCATCAAAAAATGAGCGCATTTGATACGTAGCCTCCTGGTCTTGTCCAGCAAAAACGGTTACTAGATGGTCTGGTTTTTGATTGACCTCTTCCACCGCTGCAGTAACTGCTGGTCGCGCCAATCCAGCTGCACACCCACAGACTGAATTAATAACTACAAGTGAAGTTCCCTGTGCTTTTTCCATATGTTCATTAACCATTTCGGCAGTTGTTAATTCCTTGAAACCTACGTTTACCAGTTCTGCTCTCATAGGTTTGACAACTTCCTTCATGTACTCATCGTATGCATTCATATATATTACACTCCCTCATTATGATTTCTTGATTCGGTCATTTGTTTCCAAACGGAGCCTTTTGCTTCTTCCCCTTGCTCAATACGGGCAATCGCCATATTTACTTGTAGCTTCACTTCAAACTCAGGATCTTCTTTTGCTTCATGGAGTGCTTCAAGTGAAGTTTCTGTCCCTGTTTCAAATAAAAACATAGCAGCTCTCCAACGGACAAGTTTATTTTTGTCCTTCAGTGCTTGTACCATGGCTTTTTCAAATTCCGGGAACCCCAGGTCGCTCATGCAATCCCCTGCTGTCCTTCTGACTGATGGACTCTTGTCCTGCATTGCCAGTTCCATCATAGGAACAACAGAGGTGTCATCAATCATGCCCAAGTAAACCGTAGCCAGACGTCGAATTGACATTTGTGGGTCCTGCAAAGCCAGTGCAAGCAATGGCAAATCGTCAATTGAAGGATCAGCCATCTGATCAAGCAATTGGAAACGCTCTTCCCACTTCTCCACTTGAAATTCTTCCAGTGTTACTTTTCTCCCGAGAACAATTCCTGCATTTTTTGAACTGGTCGCAGATTCAATAAGTTGGTTAAGTCGCGATTCCGGATAAGTGGCTTCGACTTCTTCCTTTATTTGAAGGGCGATTTCTTTTTTATCTCCATAACGGACACCATAATCTGCCCATTTCCGTTGCAAGATATAGTTTTCATCTTGTTCTTTCATGCTGGCATTCATCGCTTCCACAAATCTAGGTGAAAGCGCTACTCGTTCTTCTCCAGTTTGATCAAAGACTTTTACTTGCAGCGGTATTCCTTTTATTTGCTGGACATGGACACTCACTTCACCAAAGTGTTCATCGATCTTTTTGCTACTTTCCTCGGTTGAGT
>Ga0209013_10005126_pt1 | contig 11342 bp, 10 predicted proteins | sample Cruoilmetagenom2_FD_187291 | JGI IMG/M metagenome (GOLD analysis project Ga0209013, IMG submission 187291) | Oil polluted marine microbial communities from Coal Oil Point, Santa Barbara, California, USA - Sample 2 (SPAdes) (version 2) | ecosystem: Environmental > Aquatic > Marine > Oil seeps ...
CCACCATCATCGAGATGCCCTACGATCTGGGGCGACCGGTGATTTCCAGGGACCGGTTCCTGGACAAACGGCGGAGACTGGAGGCGGAGAGCCTCGTCGACGTGGCCCTCTTGGCCACCATCAAAAAGACGGGAGGCCTGGACCAGATTGAGCTGATGGCTGAGGCGGGGGCCTGCGGCATCAAGGCATCCCTTTTTGAGACGGACCCCGATCGCTTTCCCCGGATCCCTGACTATGAGCTCTATGAAGCCTTTGAGCTGATCCGCGAGACGGGGCTGCCCATTGGTCTGCACGCTGAGAATGACGAGCTGGTTCAATGGACCATCAGGCAGGCTCGGGTCGATGGTTTCGATCCGGCAGCGCACTGCAGAAGCCGGCCCGAAATCGTCGAATCCAGCGCCGTGGTCAAGGCGCTGGAATTTGCCCACGCAACCGGGGTGCGCCTCCACATCTGCCACGCTAGCTCTACCCGTATCCTTGAGCTCGTGGATTGGTACCGGCAACAGGGCACGAACGTCACTGCCGAGACCTGCACGCACTATTTGACGCTAGCCGAGGAGGATATGGCTCGCCTGAAAGCGAAAGGCAAGATCAATCCCCCGCTGCGCCCGGCGGCAGAGCACGAAAAACTGTGGGCCCTGTGCGCCACGGGCCAGGTGGATATGCTTGCGTCCGATCACGCACCCTGGCTGCCTGAGCACAAGACGCACCCCAACATCTTTGATAACGCTTCAGGCGCGCCCGGCGTACAGACTCTCGTCCCCATGATCTTCAGCGAGGGGGTGGCCAAAGGTCGGCTGACCATCCACGACATGGTCCGGATCTTGTCGCAGAGGCCGGCGGAGATCTTTGGCCTTGCACCGAGAAAAGGTCAGATCCGCATCGGGGCTGATGCTGATCTGACGATCATCGATCCCAATGCCGAATGGGTGCTGGATGAAGCCGACCAACTCTCCTCGGCCGGCTGGAGCCCCTATCACGGCTGGTCGATGACAGGCAGGGTGAGCAAGACCATTCTCCGCGGTCAGGTTGTTTACGACGGCGAGCAGGTGCTGGCAGAGCCGGGGACAGGGCGCTTTGTGCCTGGGAAGCACGGCACGAGTGCCGGTTAGACCTCGGAGGTTTTCCGAAACCTCCGAGGTCTGCACACAGACATCCACAGTCTTTCCAATATGAGGAGCAGGAACAAGATGCAAGCAGATCCTTTCCGTGGGATTCCAAATACCGAAAGACTGGCTGCCGGCATCGCCGCTTTGGCGGCGATCACCGACCCGGAGCAGCCCTACACCCGCCGGCCCTTTACCGAGCTCTTCCAGAGGGGAAGACTGTGGCTTCGAGAAGAGATGGAGGCGGCAGGGCTGAGGGCGACGCTGGACGCGGCCGGCAACCTGGTGGGCAGGCAGGCAGGCCGTGAGGACCTGCCGCCACTTATGATAGGTTCCCACTCCGACACCGTGGCCGGGGGCGGGCGGTTTGACGGCGTCATCGGCATGATCGGCGGGTTGGAGATCGTCCGCAGCCTGAAGGAGCTGGGCATCAGCCTGCGACACCCGCTGGAGGTGGTAGATTTTCTGGCCGAGGAACCCACCGACTTTGGCGTGTCCACCGTGGGAAGCCGGGGGATGGTGGGCTCCCTGTCTCCAGAACTACTGGCCAAGACGAACGAGCAGGGACGCCCTCTGTCGGAGGCGCTCGCGGAGTTGGGCGGACGCCCCGAGGAGGTTCCCGGCCAAGTGCGCCGGCGCGGCGATATCGCGGCCTACCTGGAATTGCACATCGAGCAAGGGCCGGTGCTGGACCAGGAAGGGATCCCCCTGGCCTCTGTGACCGGCATCGCCGGTATCCGGCGCTTCAACGTGATCATCGATGGCGAGCCCAACCACGCCGGCACCACGCCCATGGAACTGCGACGCGATGCACTGGTGGCCGCGTCACGCTTTGTCATCGAGTCCGAGTTGGTATTCCGCTCGGAGGGGAACTCGGTGGGGACCATCGGCTATCTGCAGATCAGTCCCAACATGGCCAACGTTGTGCCCGGTCAGGCGGAACTGATCGTGGAGATGCGGAGCATCGATCCCCAAATCATCGACCGTATCGACGAGCGGTTGCACCAAAAGGCGAAAGAAGTTGCCAAAGAACGGGGGGTCTCGATCAAGATGGACCCTCTGACAGACGCCACACCGGTCCAGGCCGATCCCAGGCTCATCGAGATCACCACGCAGGCCTGCCGCGAGACAGACCCCAGGGCACTCGTCCTGCCCAGTGGCGCTGGTCACGATGCCACGCAGATCGGCACCATCGCGCCCATCGGCATGATATTCGTGCCGAGTCGCGCCGGAATCAGTCACAATCCCGCAGAGTGGACGGACATGGAGGACATCGCCCTGGGCGTCCAGGCCATGGCGCGGGCCCTGTTCCTCGCTGACGAGGCTTTCTGACTCTGAAGACACTCAGCCTTGCGAAGACGTGCGAACTGCGGTTCGCCTTGACCTTCTCAAGGCCAATGATGTCTCGGGTACCGGCCGGGAGTTAGAGAGCGAGCACGGCCTCCGAGGTCTGGTTGTGGGATTCAGATGCTCAGGTTGACGGCCTGAGTCTGACGCCGAATTTGAGTATACCCAGGCTCAGGAAGAAAAGGAGTGTAGCAGCATAAAAGATCACCACCAGCCCAAAGACGTCGCCAATGGATGCCGCGGCGAGGGGCGCCACGGCCCCTACGAGGCTGCCTGGCAGGAAGAACAGAGCGAAGGCTAGTCCCCGCTGTTTGCCCGGTGACAGCATAGCCATGATCGCGGCAGTGGCCGCCATGCCCAAGAAAGTCAAAAAGCCATAGCTCAGATAAAGAGCAACAAAGGCCGTGTTGTTGGGGATGAGGATGGCCAGTGCGTAGCAGACGTAGGACAGCGACAGGATGGCGAGAAGCCATCTTTTCTCTCCGTACCGGACGGCAAAAAAGCCGCCCAATATAGCGCCGGCGATCCCGACCAGTGTGTTGAGCCCAATTAAGGTGCTGGTCGCAGGTCCAGAGAATCCCCTGTCGTCGACGAGGTACAGGGCCATGAACGACTGGCTCATCGCGTTCGCCATCGACCGCACGGCGATGTAAACCAGGAACATGATCATGCTGGACGTAAGCAGTGCTGCGAATCCCGATTTAGGCGCATCGGCAGCGACGTCCACCCCCACGTCATCTTTTGGCGCGGAACGCAGGAATAGCACAGATACAATACCCAACAGGAGGGGCAGGCTCCAAAAGAGGTACACCTGCCGCCAGCCGAAGGCAAAAACTCCCATCAAAATGGTGATAGAAATGGGGCCAAGGGCCACACCCAAAGTCCCGCCGGCGCCATGGATGCCCAAAGCCTTGAGCCTGGTCCTGGGTTCGAAGAGCCTGGTGACAAAACTATAGGCCGCAGGGTGGTAGATTGTCGTATTGATGTACACGAGGCTGACAGCGACGATCAACACGACGGGGGTGAGGGCCTGACTGGCCAGAAGGGCGCCGCCGGTGGCGACCACGAGAGCGACCACGATCATCAGCCTGGAACCCAACCTATCGGACAGCAAACCCGTAGGGATAGACAGGATCGCCTGGCAGAGAGCAGGAATGGCGGCGATGAGGCCCAACTGCTGGAGGGACAGACTGAATTCGACTTGAAGAACAGGGAATAGCGTCGTGTGGATACGGGTAAACACATGTGTGAGCATGTGCGTCAGGGTCATGACGAACAGCCCATAGTTGAATATCGGTCTGTTATCCGTTATGGCGACGGCTGCCCTGTCAGCCAGACCGCCTCCCACCATTTGGTCACTCCCTTGATCGTCGTCAGCGACGCTCGGAGACATGGTCACCTTTCCCTTATCTGCCGAGTCCCAGGCCAACCAGGACGCCGGTCAGATTCAAGCACTGCTCTGATGCCAGGAATCAGTGCGGTCTTTTGATCTCTAACACATAGGGTCTGTGGGCGGCCGTGCTGTGGAATTCTTTCCAGAAACCCAGCGCTTCCTCCAGTGTCAACAGGCGAGTCAGCTTCAAGTAGGCGGGATCCGCACCCGGAAAGACAAAGGTAGGCGCTCCAAACACACCCAGCCCTTCGGCCCGCGTATGGTCCTCGGCCAGCCGTTCCAGACAGGTCGGATCGCCTAGCGCCTCCTCAAAGCTATCCACATCAAGCCCAGTCCGCGCAGCCACCGCGCGCAGCATCTCGGGCTCGCCCAACTTTTGGCCGCGTTGATGTCTTTCACGCAGTAGGGCCCGATGAAAGCGGTGGAAAGCCTCTGTGCCCTGGCGCCGCGCCGCCTCGGCGGCCCAGAAAGTGCGCAGAGCCATGGCATAGCTCGACTCCTCCCAATCCTCGCCGCGTAGAGGCTGTTCCCAGACCTTCCAGGTCTCCTCACCGTCATGATTCACCTGGTGCAGCGAGAAGAAACACCAGCGGATATCGAGTTCGCCTGGCAGCGCCTCGCCAATACTATAGAGCCACTCCGTGGCCCGATAGACATACGGTCACACATAATCATAGTAGACGTCACATTCAATCATGCATTCCTCCAGGGGCTGTATGGGTGGGATCGAACCCACAGTACTTGGCTCAGTCCCCAGCCATGATGGCGTCGACTTTTGCGACATCGTCTGCGGTCAGCGTCCAGTCGGCTGCTTTGACATTGCTCACTACATGATCCAGCTTGGTCGTGCCAGAGATGACCGAGCACACCATCGGTTGGGCCATCAGCCAGGCTTGGGCCAGTTCGTTCAGACCACGGCCACTCTCGGCGGCCCATGCCTGCAGCTTTTCGATACGGTCATAGTTGGCGCCGGTCATGTACTTTTGCACAGACTCGCTCACCGCGCCGCGGGACCCAGGTGGGGCCGGCTTGCCCCGCTCGTACTTGCCTGTGAGAAAACCCCCTGCCAGGGGGAAATAGGGCACGAACCCCACGTTGTGGGCGCGGCAGTAGGGAAGCACCTCCTGCTCCGCCTGACGCTCGAGCATGTTGTATTCCGACTGGATGACAACGATGGGCGTCCAGCCTCGGACCTCGGACAGGAGATTGGCATGGGCCAACTGCCACGAAGCGAAATCAGAGACGCCCACGTAGCGCACCTTGCCCATGCGGATCAGATCGTCGAGCGTCCGCAGCGTTTCCTCGATGGGCGTGTACTCGTCCCAGCGATGCACATAGTACAGGTCGATGTGGTCGCTCTGGAGGCTCCGCAAGCTTTTCTCGACAGCATTCATGATGTAATAGCGCGAGGCGCCGCGGTCATTGGTGCCATCCCCTGTGGGGAACCAGAACTTGCTGGCCAGGACAAACTTGTCCCATCGCCCTTTGAGCGCGTCTCCCAGGCACTCCTCCGAACGCCCATTCTGGTAGTTGTTGGATGTGTCGATGTGGTTGATGCCGAGGTCGATGGCCGCGTCGACGATCTTGTTGACCTCTTTCTGGGGCAGCATTTCAGAGCCAAAACGGTTGGTGCCTATGCCGATCACCGATACGCGTACGCCTGAATTACCCAATTGACGGTATTCCATTTCAATCCCCTTTCACAAGTTAGATGGTTCTATCCGGCATGTCCACCCGAAGGTATGCATGCCGGCCAGTGTGACACATCAAGTCAGGTTGTTCCACCCACCGTAGCTGGAGATCAGCCCTGAAACGGCGGGAGGCTAAGCTGCTCTTGACGCACTATGCCTTGAAGATGTCCTCAAAGCCCAACCTCTCGGCCAAAAAGACCCTTTGCTTGATGCCCTCCATGAGCTTTTGTTCCTTGGCCAGCAGCATCTCCAATGCGACTGCCAAACTCGCTTCCTCATCTCGGGGAACAGCCACTACCCCATTGTTATCGCCAAAAATTATGTCACCTGGATGGACGACGATGCCGCCGCAGCTCACCGGTACCTGTGTCCGCCCCAGCCGCCGGTTGGTCCCGACGCGGGGCGTCACCCCCCGGGCGAATACGGGAAAGCCCACTTCCCGCAGGCCATCGACGTCCCGGACCGCGCCGTCCATCACAATGCCGGCAAAGCCCCTGGTCTGGCACTCCAGGGCCATGATCTCACCCAGGAGCGCCCCGGCATTGACGTCCCCCTCGCCATCGACCACAATCAGGTCCCCACGAGAGGCTTCAAAAAGGGCCTTGTGCACGGTGATGATGCCTCCCGGGTAGGCTTTGACGGTGAAAGCCCGGCCAAGCATCCGGAATCCCGGAACCGCCGGTTTGATGCACGGATGCATGACGCCCAGCGAGCCCAACACATCGCTGACGTTGGCTGTGGTCGCCGCTCCGAACTCATTCTCTAGATCAGACATTGCTCATTCCTCCCTCGGGATCCCTCAAGTCAAGCAAGGCTTCCGGCGTCCGGTGCAGCGGATCGCGTTGGGCAACGGCTTTGCCCAGGGTGCGGTGGATGCCAGGCGCCGCCGCCCGCAACTCGCTCATTCGCATTGAGGACGCGACTGTCCCCGACGACCCGTTGGCCGGCGATAAAGACGGTGCCCACGTCCTGGCCGCTGCCAAAAAAACCGATGAGCGCACAGGATCCAGAATAGGGCCATGAGGGAGCCCCCCGTCGCCATCCCAGACTGCGACCCATCCACCTCGTAATAGTGTAGCCATGGATTTACTCTTTTCCCTAACCCCTGCTCGCCCTGTCCCAACCGGACTTGGCGTGCAAGCCCCTACGGAGGGACTGTACTCACAGCAGGTTGGCCTTCTTGAGAATGCCCTGCAATTCCTGGCGCCTCTGGTCATCCAGCGGCAGGAGGGGCAGTCGCGGCGGCCCGCCATAGTAGCCCACCATATCCAATGCCGCCTTGAGGCCGCTGACGCCAAAACGGCTGGTGATGGCCAGGTTGACCGGAAGCATCCGCAGATGGAGATCGCGTCCCTCGTCGATCCTACCAGCGTTGAAAAGGTCGAATAGGGCGACCGCTTCGTCAGGTGCCATGTTGGCCAGAGCGAGAATTCCCCCTGTGACACCAATGGCCAGCGAAGGGTAGAAAAAGTTGGCCGAGCCGGACAGCACCTGAAAGGAAGGATCGGCCCGGCGGATGGTCTCGCCCATTTTGGGCATGTTGCCGCCCGTATCCTTGACGCCAGTTACATTCGGATGATGCGACAGCTCGACCAACAAGTCGGCCGCCAGATCCATGCCGGTCGCGGGCGGCAGGTTGTAGATGAGGATGGGGATGGGCGAACTGTCAGCGACATCGCGATAGTACCTGGCCAACACTGGCACTGTCATCTGGCCCCTGTAGTAGTTGGGATTCACTACAATGGCCATATCAGCACCAATCTCGGCAGCCTCCTCGGTCAACCGGAGTGTGTTGACCGTCGATTCGCTGGCCGTACCGGCGATCATCAGTTTGTCACGGGGAATCGCCCCGCGAGCTGTCTTGAGTACATCTACCTTTTCCTGCTCATTGAGGTAGACCCATTCACCATTGGAACCGAGGACAACGTAGCCGTGGAGCCCAGTCTGGTTCCATTTATCGAGGTTGAGCTCCATCTTGTCGTGGGCAACATTGCCAGCACCGTCAAAAGAAGTCACAATGGGTGTGAATACACCGCGCAACGAGACATTGGCTTTGGTCATGATCCTCCTCCCTTCCTGGATAGGCCCCCGACCGGGTCCAGAGGGGCCGCAGTCACCTAAACTAGCCGGGCCTGCACTTTTTCCGCAGATCCGCTCAAATCAGAGATCTTGGCGCCCTTCAATAGCTTCTCCTGGGCCCAGGCGCCCCGTTTCTGGCGCGCCTCAGCTTGTTCAACCAACTCCGCGGCAGTTTCCGGAGACATGATCAAGATCCCATCGGAATCGGCAACGATCAGGTCGCCGGGATTCACCGCAACTCCGCCGATCTGGACCTGGGTGTTTATCTCTCCGCCCTCGGCCAGAGCCTTGGTAGTCAAGGCAGTGACAGACCTGGCATAAACCGGATAGGCCAGGTCCTCGATCTCGAGGATGTCGGTGGCACAGCCATCCACGATCGTGCCGGAAAGCCCACGCATCTTGGCCGCCAGGGAGGTCATGCCTCCCCAACAGGCATGTTTGCCATCCCCGTTGCGATCGATCAAGATCACATCGCCTGGCTCGGCCATGTCGATGGCTACGTGCACGATGGCGCTGTCCAGGGCGGTAGTACGGACGGTAAAGGCCGGCCCTACAACGTTGCAGGGTCTCCAGAGCGGCTGGAGCCCCGGGTCACAGAAACCGAATTCCAGGATATGGCCGGCCGTAGCTGGCTCTATCGACCTGTAGCGTTCGATCAGCTCTGCAGATAGGCTGCTCTCACGTGGATTGATGACGATCATGCCGCTTCTTCCCCCCTATGGTTATTCGTGACTCACCGGGCTCAAGGCGCCGATTCAGCGCCACTTTCCAGGTGTAGTTGTACTAGCGGCCGGATTAGCTCTGAATCCCCTGGCCATACTCGCTGGTGCTATCCAGGACGGCCATCGTCTCGTGTATGGTACGAGCTGTATCGATGACAAATCGCTCCTGTTCTGGCGGCTCGCACAACGCGAACTTTGTCATGACGGCCAGAGCATAGGGCCGCCGGGGAAGGTAGACCACCCCGGCGTCGCAGCGCACGCGTTCCATGCCGCCGGGCTTGTTGGCCAGCGGAACCGTCGCGGGAATGGCCCGGTTGAAGAGCGGACCGCCCGTCTGCTTCTTGAGGATGGATAGGCAGCGTTCTGCCACACTCGGGCTGGGCTCTCCCCGGTACAGCAGATCCAACATCTCTACGAGCTCGGCCGGGGTGGCCGTGTTTTCCAGGTTTCGGGCCACCGCGTCTTGGTCTTGCATCTTGCGCCGCAGTGTGGTGTGCTCCAGCCCCATTCCCCGGAGTAGAGCATTGGTCGCCTCCATGCCAGCCAAGTCGATGCACAGGTTCGTGGCCGTATTGTCCGAGACGATGATCATCAGAATGGCGACGTTCAGCCAGCTAAGCTCGACCTCGCCCTCCAGGTGGGTGAGAACACCGCTCCCGGGGACGTCCAATTCTGGCGTCAGGTGCAGCATCTCATCCAGGTCGATCTCGCCCAGCTCGGCGCGGAGCAAAAGCTGGGTCAGGACGTGGATCTTGATCGTGGACTGTGGGAAACTCTTCGTCGCCGCGGATAGAAAAGCCACCGCCGCGCTTTAGGTCCTTGACGCAGACGCCGGCCACGCCGGGGAACTCGTCCACCCTACGCGCGATCTCGTGCTCCAACCTATGCCACAGTGCCGCATCGCTCATGAACATTTCCTCTCTCTCGGATTTCTTCCATGACTCTCGCCCATACTCTTCCATGATGGTCGCCGCATACCTGCAACCACGGATATAGTCGGCAACGGCGGTGTTTTTCGTCACGTGTGTGCAGGTTGGCCCTGATGGGGCCAAGCCGGTGAGCACGGCCGGCATCGGCACGTGACTGATAGTAGAGTTCGCTGACCGCACCCTGGCAGCAAAGCTCGGCGTAGAGAATGGCCTTGCTGCCCAGCGACACCCGGAGTCGCCCTGTACCGGAATCGATGCCCCCGGCCGAGGCAGTGCATGGCGTCGCCTGCACCAGTTCGGCGGCGGTCATGGTTTGGCCATTGGGGCCAACCTTAGCGGCTGACATGGTTCTCCTTCAAACTTCATATATCTAAAACCCCTGGGTCTCCTTCTCCGCTTTCAGGGGCCATGTCCCCTGTCCGCGTAGATTAGGCAAGCTCGGATCGTCAACTCGGCGGCTCTCGATTGCCTTGTCCATGCCCCTCATTTAACCTGTCTTCCCGGCTTTTGATAGCTGTTGTCCGGCCTTAACGCTCCAAGATGCTCTCTTCAAGCTCTTGGCGAACACTGCGCACCCCCAAATGTAGAGCTGCTGGCCGACGATGGTTCAAACGAGTTCCAGGTCAGAAGCCCGTGTGCTTGTCCACGACGTTGATAAGGGCTTTCCCCTGGATCCAGCGTCGAAAATTCTCGACGAAAACCAAGAGTACCCGTTCCCTGTATCTGGGGCTCTGCCCACCCAGGTGGGGGGTCAGCGCCACGTTGGGCAATCTGCGCAACTCGCTATCCATGGGTAGCGGTTCCTGGTCAAACACATCGAGTCCCGCCCCGGCGAGCGGGCCGCCCTTCAGCGCCCCTATTAGCGCCTCTTCGACGATGAGAGGGCCGCGAGCGATGTTGACCAGATAACTGCCCTCATTCATCAGTGAGATGAGATGGCCATCCACCATGCCCCTGGTCCCATCGGTAAGGGCGGCAGCCACGACCAGGACATCCAGACCTGAGAAAAATTCTTCGATCTGATCGCTGAGATACATTTCGTTCAGGAAGGGCACAAAGACGGGCCGGGTGTCATAGCCACGGACGGTCATGCCAAAGCCTGCTGCTTTCCGTGCAATCTCCCGGCCGACGTTGCCCATGCCCAGGACACCCATCGTCTTGCCATACAATTCCACGCAGACCTGGCGGTCCCACGTATCCAGCAAGTTATCCTCTCCGTAGGAATCGATGATCCTGCGGGTCACGGCCAGCAGCAGCGCAAACGCGTGTTCAGAGACCGAGATGGGGTGGTTGCCGCTGGCATTGGTGAGGACGACATCGCTATTCACAAAGTTCGGTGTGAGCAGGTTCTCTACGCCCGCGCTCAGGGACTGATACCAGCTCAGTTTATTCGCCCGTACCAGTAGTTCGTCCGTGAAGCGCCCATGCAGAACAATGTCTGCATCCTCGATCCAGGTTTCCATGTCGTCCATGGTCAGCGTCTGATGCACACACAGGTTTGGGTGGATGGCCTCTAGCCGTTTCCGGATTTCGCCATCAATCTCGTACCGGGACAGGATCGTGATCTCTTGGGTCATCTTAACCTCCAGTACTACAGGTTTCTGCAGGTGCTCGGCCATGCTGGGCTGTAGTCCAGGCCAAGCATACACTCGACGCGGACTGGGGTCCACATAGAACCTGCGAGAATGGACAGACTCGTCATGGTACCCTTCTCCGTTCAGGCATCAAAGAAGGCTTTGAAAGCCTTGTACATGTAGTGGTGATCTAGAACACCACCCAGTTCCCTGATAGAGTGCATGGCCAGCGCCGGGTTGCCCACGTCCAGGGAACGCATGTCCAACTGGGTGGCCGAGATGGGGCCAATGGTCGAACCGCCCCTGAGATCCGAACGGCTGACGAACCGCTGAACCGGTACGTCCACTCCCCGGCACAGCATCGCAAAGACGGCGGCCGAGTCGCTGTCGGTGGTAAAGTTCTGATTGGCCGCAACCTTGATCATGGGACCGCCATTCAAAACCGGCCTGTTGACGGGATCGTGTTTGTCCACAGCGTTGGGATGGACCCCATGTCCCATA
>Ga0209013_10005127_pt1 | contig 11342 bp, 12 predicted proteins | sample Cruoilmetagenom2_FD_187291 | JGI IMG/M metagenome (GOLD analysis project Ga0209013, IMG submission 187291) | Oil polluted marine microbial communities from Coal Oil Point, Santa Barbara, California, USA - Sample 2 (SPAdes) (version 2) | ecosystem: Environmental > Aquatic > Marine > Oil seeps ...
TACAAGTTGGTAATTATACTTTTCCTGCTGGATGGATGAAGAGTGATATAGTAAAATATCTGGAAAACCCAGATGATTTTTATAATAAAGATAATGAATTTATGAGTGAGTTATTGGGAAGTGGAAAAAAGATAGATGACATTGCTCCTGAAAATATACTTAAAAAAGCTATGGAACAAAGAGCTAAAACGAAGTTTATATCAGGTGAAAAATTGAGTGAATTTATAAGTACTTCTACTACTAAAGATACTGCGGATAAAGAAAGACTTACATCATTAGTTGGTAGTAAATTTGGCGATGTTAGTGCTAAAGCTCAGAGCGCTTCTACCAATACGGGGTTTACAAAAAGCGCCCGCATTGTTGAAACAGCTGGTAAGTTGTCATTGCTTAAAGATAAATCAGGCCAGTGGGTTATGACAGATAATCCTGATAAATATATGTCGAAATTTGCTGAAGGCGGTGAAGTGCCAGGTTTTGATGAGGGTGGTGGTATTTTTGGTAAAGCATCGGATGTGATGAGTGAATCATCCCAATTTTATACTGAGAAAAGATTAAAACTTGCTAAAAAGAATGTTGATTTGCTTTTCAAGAAAGATAAATCATTAGTAGACTATACTACATTACCAGTTAAAGCAGGCTTTAATGTAGCTAAAATGGTTGGAGCTGCTGTCCCTGAGATAGGATTAAAATATGGTAGAATAATTCCAGACATATTTTCGATGGTAGAATCTGCTAGTGAATTACAGGCTAAAGGTAAATTAGGTGAGACAATAAAGGGTCTTGCATCTAGTTCTTTTTTGTCTGCTGAGGGGATGGATAATGAACAATATAAATCGATGTTTTCAGGTTTATGGAAATATTTAAAAGAAGATTTATCTAAAGGAGGCACAAATATAACAGCTGGTTTGTTGGATATATTTACTCCAGGTGGTCTTATGGGTAAGGCTAATAAGGCTATAAAGGTGGCTAGTAAATCAAAACCTATAACTAAATCTACCCTTACAGGTAGATATATGGATGAAATAACTAAACAGGTTATGGAAACCAAATATGCACAAACTAATCTTGGGTATGCATTAGGTATAAGAGCTGCGGAGGGGGATGTTAAGATTTTAGCTTCTATGGCTAAACTTCGTAAGCGGTTACGAGTTGGATATGATGATGCTATGAAAGCTGATGATTTTGAAGCCGCTTCTCTTTTGGGATCAAAAATGCAGGGCATGAGGGAAGGCAGAGAACTTGCTGAAGGAATACTAGCCCTCAAAGCTGGAAAAACCCCGACTATTAATAGTGCTACTCCTAAGGCTATAAAGTATATGGAAACAGGGACATTAGTTAATTTACCTAAATTGGATTTTCCATCGACAAGTAAGTTAGTGGGGAAGTTGTCAGAAGAAACTGGGTTGGGGCCTCCTGGCGGTGTGTTTCAGATGCTGGGTGAGTCGGCAGCATCGTTGTTCAAAAAACCAGATGTAAGTCCAACTGATATAAAATCATTGATATCCGCTACAGGAAAAAAATACCCACAAGTAGCTAAAGAATTTAGAAAGATTAAAGTAGAACCTGGCAAATTTATGCCGGGAGAAAAAGGCCTTTTTACTGGTGGTGGTAAATATGGTGCTTATGACATACAACTTAGTTCTGATATATTTAAAAAAGGTGGAAGAACCGATGTAGAGAGGACATGGTTTCATGAATTTGGTCATGCGGTAGATGCATATGTTGGCGACGCAACCAAATTTTTTGGGGCGCATAAATTACCTTTACCTAGTAATTTAAAAGCAATGCAAGGATTTACTGCGAAACAAAAAATAGGTCTTTTCGATGAACCTCTTAAGGAAAGAATGGCCGAATTATTTAGGTTAAGTGAAAAAGGGTCAAATAAAAAAATAGTTAAAGAGTATGCGGAAGTATTTAGCCGGGAAAAATTAGGCGAGGATTTAAGTAAGTATGTGCCATCCGAATTGATGGATAAATGGAATATTTCAATGCGTAAAGGTATTGCAAAAAAGGCAGAGGGTGGTTGGATAGGCACACTTAAGGAGATGTGGGGCAGCTTTATGGGGGAAGCATCAGGTGAAGGGGACACTGTTTCTGCGCCAGAAGTTGCTAGGAGGATTAAAGAAAGAGGTCAAAAACAAAGAGATGTTATAAAAGATATTTTTGATGAGAAAAAAGATATAAATTCATATAGTAGGGGTACTCCGTATGTACCGCAAACTCAATTAGCTGTAGTACACCAAGGCGAGGCGGTTATCCCAGCTGAGTACAATACAGGTGGTTTTATAGGAGCACCAAAATTTGTCGCTGGTGGAGCGGTAAATCCATTGAAGGCAGCTGAAAATGCTGGTGAAGCAATAGGTGAAATTATAGCTAAGAAGATGGAAGATGCTGATATAACACTTAATGTGCCAGATTCTTCTGATCTACCTACTTTGGAAATAGGTAATTTAGATGATTTGAAAAATATTCTCGATGGCGCATCAGTGGGTGCAGATAGAACTTCTAAGTTAGATCAATTTATAGAGGTAGCTAACAATAAATTGGATAAGTTGGAAGAACTGACTGTTGTTAATACTGAACGTATAACAATTGTTGAAGCTCAGGCTCCTGCTATTGTAGAAATTGACAACATAAAATTAAATATAAGTAGTATTGAAACTAAACTATCTGATGTATATACTGTTATGGAAAATAAAGTAGATTCCGATAGAGATAATTCTTATATGGAATCAAGACTGCATGAGATAGTTTCTGATCTTAAAACAGATGATATATTACCCATCAGATCTAATGTTAATAGGTTGGATTTAATAGTTAATGATATGGTGCGCGATATTAGTGAGCAATATGATATTATTTATTCTAACATTAATAGATTAGATATTAGGTAAAGGAGGGTCAATAAGTGCCAAGGGATTTTGAATATTTTTATGAATGGGATGGACTTGCAGAAAACTGGATAACTAGTGAGGAATCTTTTGATGAAGATTTCCCATCTAAACCACAAGATCCAGGAACTTCTTTGGCTACTTTTATCATAGAGGATGTTTTCGGACTTACTGTGCATAGTAATGATAGTGTAAAAGGCGGGTATTTACCAGGGTATGATGTAGTTAGTCGGGATGCCTACCAAATGGTGCAACTTTCATTAGCAACTGAGTTGAAGAACAAAGCATTGATAGAATGTTATGCTGATGGTGAAGGCATTATACATTTTTATGACATAGGTGAAAATACAAGTGATATTTCTAGTGACGTTCTTTATTCTATAAATACTGGCACTTTAACAAAACCATGTGACAACGTTATGGTGATAGGATATGACCCGCCACCCAAAAGATATGCGGGCAAAGAATTTAATATGTTAACTTTTGCTAATGATATGCCTGATAATTATTACTATAAATATCTTCCAGAATATGATACAGACAAAGGTAACTATCCTATATACCATGTCCTTGGTTCACATGATTTGTTAGGACCGGAAGGGTGTAGTTGGTTTAAAAAAGGATATATTGAATATGCAGATCCTGGTATAGATCATGAGGGGTGGCTAATAGAGCAGCGCGTTTATGATCCTATTAACTATGAAGCAGTGTCCAGTTATATGTATCGATTAGAGGTAGGTTTTTATAAACAAGGTAGTACTAGTGTTTCTTTTGCTACTACTACCCCTAAATATGTTTTATTGACAGACGGTAATGGTAGTCCTACCATGGGCAAATTACAGAAACGTAATTATGCTGACAGAAATACTTATGTTTCTGACTATTGTTTAGCAGACCAGACACCAGATTCAGATACTGGTGTAAGATTACCTAGAAGTAATGAACGGAAATTTTTAGGGGTGCGAGAGGTATATATTTATGGGTATTATTTGAAGCAACTTATTCCAGATTATTTTGGTAGCGGTGATAATAGAGTAGCAGGCCCTAGTGATTTTATAGCTGTGCTTGATACTAAAATGTCACAACCATTTAGTTTAGCTAAGGATTCGGATTATCTAATTACTAAGGATCCTGATGATGATTCTTATTATCGTATAGTATTTTCTTGTAATGTTAGTCCGGCTTACATTGATAAATTTGGTGGAACTTTGACTGGGTTATACCACAGTAGTTATAGAATAAACCCATCTAGTTTATATTTAAAAAGCAGTGGTGGCGGCTTATGGCCAGCCGGGTTTGCTAGTGTTGATGCTGATCCTTCTGACAGTGATTTTAAGGTAAGTGGGTATTTAAGGGATGGTCGTACTGAAGAAGGTATATATGACAACCAAACTAGATATCCAGTTACTACTTTTCCTATGAATGAAGGCCAATCTGGGTATGTAGTTAAAAGAGTGGTCATAGTATATGAATGGGATAATCCATGTGTATGTATAGAAGATCAAGAAAATACAGTGACGCCTGAGAATTTAAAAGATAATTTTAAATTTACATTTTATCCTATGATTAATAAGGATGTTCGTAAACCAATAGCTTTCGTTAAAACGGGATCGACTTCTGCTAAATTATTAGATAGTCAAGAAATAGTTCCAGATTATGATGATACTACTGTACAGGATTTAAATTCTACAGAATATGCTAGAGCGTTTGCTTCTTTTGAATCTGGGGATATAAAAGTGACATTGCCTTTTTTAAACGGCGATGAATGTATGGTGGTTGCTGAATTTATAAAAGATTTACAAAACGAAGTTGTTGACAGTACTACGTATGTATGTGATCCGAATGCTGAGCCGATTTTAGGCGAGATAATAAATGGACAAACTATTAATTCTATAGATTATTCATATCAAGATAGTAGTCAGTATTTAATTTCTGTCCGAGCCGGCCCAATTTGGAGCGGGATATCTGGATGGGACACTGCGCTTTATAAAAATCAAACAGAACAGCTTCAACGAGAAGGTATTGTGATTAATGTTTATCCAACGAATACTAAATGTCAGATAGATCTTGGGGATCTTGGTATAATGGACTGTATAAACGCCACTAAAGACATTTTGGAAAAGGGGGACAGGGTTTCAGTCACTATTTATAATAATCCTGTAAGTACTTAATGGCTACTATAGAGAAGCAAAAAGTAAGAGCTGAAATAATATTTGGCGATATTGAAGTAGAAACACCGGACGTAGTTTCTTTTAGCGTCAATAGAGCGAGAAATCAAATGAGCGCTAGTTTTTCCGCTAGTGTGAGAATAGGATATACTGAAATTGGGTCAGCTACGGAAATTCTTGCTGAGACTGTAGTTATAAGGGCAGGTATACAAAATAGATTAAAAACAATTTTTACTGGTAAAATAGAAAAGTGCGTGGTGAACCCAGTGCGGAGCGATGCTTCTAAAGTTATACTCAATTTGTCTGGTAGAGATGTATTAGCAGTTTTAGAAGGTCAGAAACTTAATCGTAGGCTAAAAACATATCAAGATGGGGATTTTCCTCCAGAACGATGGGCAGTAGTTACTAATATAGTTAAACATAACACCCCAGTTATTCAAAAATTTAAAGAAAAGATTTATAATGAAAAGCCTAAAGTAACTAGTAAATTACCACAATTCCCACTGTACAAGACTCCAGATGCGTTTGTTGTTAACAAGGACGTGCCAACTAGAATATATGGCGGAATAGGGGTATCTAGCGTAGAAGTAGAAGAGGAATAAAATGGCTGTGTCAGCGTCTAATATAAATGTAGATAGTCAAAATGTAGTATCGTTTGCTTTGAGTGTAGGTGATACGGTTAAGTTGTGTGCTCCAGTTAATTACCCGCCAGTAATATTTCCTAGTAATGTGGCGTATGATCCTAAATATTATTTCAATGGGTTTATAGTTTTAAATCAAGAACTTGGTGAGTTTGTAGCAGTGCCTGGTGGTAGTAATTTATGTGTGTATTATACACATAATAAAAGTGGTAGGCAAATAATACAATATTCTTCAGAAGGTTTGGGCCAAACAACTTTTTATGCGGTAGTTGATGCTGTTACAATACATGACCATGCTAGTATACCACAAGGTGGGCCAGCTTTTGCTACTTATTATGCTGAATTACCAGAAGATGCGGCTGAGGAGGGGGGTTAATAAATGGCTCTTTGTATATGTCATATAGCAGCTGAGTTTCCGATTTTAGAAAACTCTGGTATTATTGCTGCTAATTTGAGAACAAACACGGATGTTATTGTTACTGAAGGCGGCCTAGTTCTATATGGGCCGGCTTTTGGTGATTTGTCTGTAACTGCATACGCACTTCTTGAGTCCGATGATGAATTGGGGTGCCCTGGTAAAGCTGGTGTTAGTTATAATTGGGATAAAAGATATGATTGTGACACCCCTTATAATGATATTCAAGTTTATTTTATCCCTAGAGGGCGTTCAAGGTCATATATGGATGGTGATGTAACTAATAAAATAAGTTTGACTCCTTTAGTGAGTTATAAGTTTTTTAGTGCGTCCGCTGCAAGTGGCCCTCACACACCTTATTTATTACAAGAGCATACTGATGCGTATAATTTTGTTTATACTGGCAGCCCAATACCGATAGCTATTTCAGATGCGTATAATAATAAACATGTTGGACTTTTTGATGGTATATTGCCAACTGGATCACATTTATATTTACAAAGTTTTAGTTGGAATTTTGTACCGCCGAATGTTCCTACTGTTTCATATTCATTTTTGTTTACATATTCTGAAAATACATAACAAGAGGTCATAAGATGAATGGATATTCTTACATAACCTATACATATAGAATGAGGTCTTCTGGGGCAGTTCCAGTGGCTCCAGGAAGGTTTTTAGCTCAGACTTTTGGCGCAGATAAAAATAAGGTCACTTCGTGGGAAGCTACAACAACTATAACTAAAACGGAAGATTTCACTGGAGCAGATGTAGATGGTGATTATATATCTGCTAATTTTCAAAGATTGCCCTATTTGACACAAGGTGGAAGTAATATATTTAGTGGGCAAACTATAGGTGTAACAGAGTTTGTAGATGAAGATGAAATTCCTGGAGCATAAAAGGGAGGAAATTTAAATTGGCAATAGAGTTTATAGATTGTTCGTCGTTATCAATAAGTTATGATGCTACCGGTAAAGCTACTATCTCATTGTCAGTGGTACGTGATGATAGAAGTAATTTATCTGGTAGTTACACCAATGAAAGCTGGGGCGGTGTTCGATTTGATTGTGTTATAATGGGGGCTTCACAAAAAGCCATTCTTGGGAGTGGGGGTTGGAGTGAGTGGTCTTTGCAAATGGAGGGGGTAGGTAATTAATGGGATGTAATTGTGGTAGAAAGAAATCTGCTCTGCCAGCTCTTAATATTCTAGATGGTTATGCCAATTTAAAACCCCATCAAATAAAATCCCGTTTGGAAGTGTTCAAAAAGAATTATTGTAAAAATTGTGAAAAAAGATATAAATGTGATTATAATAGTTACCAAAAGTGTACTATAAGGCCTAGGGGGAACTAAATAATGAGTATAATAATTGGGGGAATGACGCAGGTTTCGGTACAGTTTTCAGGTCAAAGCACTGTTACTGATGGATTTCAATCTGTTAATTGGAATATAAATATGCAACCTAATCGGTTGTGGCAATTAGGTAGTTGGGATCCGTTTAAAACTCAAGTAGGCCAAACAGTGTCAGTTAGTTTTACTACGTATGCATCTAGAGGTACTGACGGATCACTGTACCCTAACCTTATACAACCTATAGTATTGTCGCCAAGTGAGACGTGTGAGAATAGTAATGCTACAGCACATGTAATAATACAGGTAGCTGCTTGTTCACCTGCTCCAGAAGTAAATGTTGATTTGCAAAACATGTATTTAACAAGTTATTCATATGCTAAGGGAGACCCTATAGGATTTGGCACAGAAAGTTGGTCTTTTCAGGCATGGGTAGGAAGTGGTGTGACTGGGGATGAATTTATAGAAATAATGGAGCCCACTTATATTTTACAAGGCCGGTCAGAAGGGAGTGTTAGTGGTGGTGTAGGCACTAGTGATGAAGATATGGGAATAGTTATGGACACTGAGGGCCAAGTCACTGGTCAACAAGGCAGTGTTTCAGCTGGTTTTCCAGGTGTTGGAAATGCAGATGATATAACATTAGGATTGGTTGCTAGAGTTGGTGGTGGTAGGCTAGATGCGGCTGGGCAAACTGGCCAGTCTAATGCAACTATTCCACATCAACCACTTTATATAGGATAAGGAGGGTTATTATGGGGTTTAGAGTTGCTGAAAAATTTAGATTAGAAGTGCATTGGAATAAAATTGTTTATGAGCAAAATGAAGTTGCTAAAATACTTGGATGTTATTTAAGTGGCCCGGCTGTTAAAGAGGCTGCTAAAATGAATGAGGTAGACAGTATTTCATTAGATTTTGCTAATCAGTACATTGTTCTTTTGCCGTATTATTATGTTGCTAAATTGTCTTGGAATGGTATAAATCAAATGCCGGAAAAGATAGTTTTGTTTAATACAGTTTTGGAAAATAAACATATAACCTCTATACCAAAATTACAGGACACGGATTACATTGTAATTGATACTCAAGACCATGAGGATGCAAAACATTTTTTTCACCCTACTTATTCATCGTATTTAATTAGACATGATGGTGAGTTATATAACTTTGGGAGTAAATAATGCCAAAATTTCCTTCAAACACATGTAGAAGTTACATAGTTCGCTACAATTTGCCTACTTATAAAACCAAAGATTGTGTATCCACAGTAGTTACAGATTCTAATCTTAGTCAGATAAAGATTGATTTTCCGTGGGTGGGGATAGAAGATTTTCATTATTATCATATTAGATGTCCTTTTTCTACTCAATCAGGAATGCATTATGTTAAAGATACAGATCTTACTAGTTCAACATATTTTATGACTGTAGATGTTGGTGAGTCTTTGACTGATCATACTTTAACTAGTGGTCTTATGATAAGATTTTCTCGGGGGTCAAAACATGGATGGCTATGCGTTGATCCAAACTGTCCTTACTACAGTGGGACAGCAAGTGGTACTACTGCAAGTGGTACTAAAATATTTACAACTGCGGGTAATCCGTATTTTTACATTTAATAGGAGGAGTTTAAAATGGCTAGAAATATTACAGTTTATGATTTAGATCAATATCCAGATAACAGTAAAACTGTAACTGTAGACCAGAAGCAGGTTGTACCTGTAGGATCTGAAGGTGATGACAAATGGGTACTTTCCTTTAGTACAAATGCATATAGCAATATTGCTAGTAGTACTGCTATTCAAGATATTTATGTACAGGAAATACAAACTGGTTGGGCAAAAAGCTCTGGGTTAACAGGAAACACGTTTACTTTAGAATCTGGTGATCAAGTTTTAGGCATTAAAATGGACAACAGTTCCCAATACTATATATTATTGGATGCAGGAACTAATATGGATGGGGATCTTATTGCAGACGATATAGAAGCTAAAATTAGAGCTATACCTGATAGTTATTTGTGGCAATCTACTGATGATTCATTAGCCTTTAAAAATTGTATGGCAAAATTTGAAAATGGGAAGTTTAAGATTATATCAGGCACAGTTTCTCAATATTATGTCGGCACCGCTCAGACTTCTGTTGCGGTAACCGCTTCTGGGGCTGATACTTGTTATGATACGCTAGGATTTAATTTAGGTATAGATAGCGTGGACGTAGCTGGAATTGCTGTTAAAGAAGCATTGGTAACTAGTAGTTATACGACTGACAACACTCCATTAGTTGTTGGTGCTGGTACAGGTGTACAGGCTGGCGACTGTTTATTAATTACTGATGGTACTAACACCGATTATTTTACTGCTTTGTCTGGTACTACAGATACTAGTATAGTTGTACCAATAAATTCTACTAATTCGTTTGTTGGGATTGCACATAGTTATACTGCTAATGAGGCTAAAATACAAATATTGACAGTACAAGATCCTGATCAAGCACCAGCTTCTTATCACTCTACTGTAGATAGTATTATGCGTTGGGGTATTATGAGTGTAACTAATCAGATTGATTTTAGTTCATAACAGGGGTAACTAAATGGCAGAGTTTTATGTGCATAATAGTCTTAATCCTAGTAAAACGGTAAAATTTAATATTACCCTTAGATATTTTGTTATTGTTGGCGAAAAAGGCAGGCATATGTGGGTGTTAGAAATAGGTACTACACATCCAGATATTAATGGTGATGCTATATCAGCGGCTAAGGTTCATACTATATCAGCTAGTAATTTTGATGTAGTTATTGAAAATGCTGTATCTAGTTTATGTGCTCAGATAGATTGGTCACCACTTAGTGATGATGAGACTCCCCCTTATGTAGATATTGCTACGCCATCAGATGGTACAACTGTGCCTATACAGTCTGATGTGTATATAAAAATTAAAGATAAATTACCTTCTTCTGGAATAGATTTGTCTGCCATGAAAATAATTTTAAATACTGACGAATCTAATTTTGACATAACATCAGAGGTAACTATTGAAGGTGACCCGTATGAGTATGAACTACATTGGTCTCCACCACTAAGAGTGTATGAGAGATACGATTAATAAGGAGTAACAATTATGGCTTACGAGAATGTGAAACTGCGAAAGAGTAATTTTGCTGCGCATGATGGGTATTTTTATATGTTTGATGAAGACCAGGATAATTTACTTCAAAAAACAGATGATGGTAATACATCATTTTCATACCCGTTTGATACATTACTGTCAAGTACGATTATAAGTACAGAATATGATGGTGTGTATTTCTGGTCAATGGAAGATTCTGGTACAGATGATATGATAGTACGGCAATGGTTGATAGATAATTATGTGTGTAAATTACAGAAAATATTTTCATTTACAGCAGGCGCTTCTCACAAATATCAATCAGCAGCTTTTTCAATTGAACATTATCATACCGAACTTTCTGCAACAGCTGCTAGTGGAACAACTACGCTATATTTAGATGATTATTCTGACCATGCATCTATGCTATTTACCACTACTAGTGGTAATGGTGTTACATTACATCTAGGACCAAATGTTAATGGCGACGAAGAAGATGTTGAAGTGGGTGCCACTATTTCTGGCGGTGTTACTTTAGCTTCTGGTATACAGACAGACTACGCTAGTGGTAGTCCTGTGAATTACTATACTAATATGTGGATGTTTAATGATTATGATGGTATTAGTAATTTTAATTTGTCACTTGCCGATTTCGAAATTTTAGACATTCGTCAAGACAATCTAGAAGTTCATTATTTTGAAACGTTAGAAGATTTGGAATCTGATATCAATCCGATTGTCAATGTAACCAACTATACAAATATTGCTAA
>Ga0209013_10005128_pt1 | contig 11340 bp, 10 predicted proteins | sample Cruoilmetagenom2_FD_187291 | JGI IMG/M metagenome (GOLD analysis project Ga0209013, IMG submission 187291) | Oil polluted marine microbial communities from Coal Oil Point, Santa Barbara, California, USA - Sample 2 (SPAdes) (version 2) | ecosystem: Environmental > Aquatic > Marine > Oil seeps ...
GTTATTAAATTTGGAGGAACTGATACTGATGGTGATGGAGTTTATGATAACGAAGATGCTTGTCCTGAAGTATTTGGTTTAGCAGCATTCAAAGGTTGTCCAGATTCAGATAATGATGGTGTTATTGATTCTGAAGATGCTTGTCCAAACGTAGCAGGTTTAGCTACATTAAACGGATGTCCAGATGCTGATGCTGATGGTATTGCAGATAAAGACGATGCTTGTCCAAATGTTGCTGGTTCAAAAGCAAATAATGGTTGTCCAGATACTGACGGAGATGGTGTTGTAGATAAAGATGATGCTTGTCCTCAAGTTGCGGGTCCTTCTGCAAATAAAGGATGTCCTTGGCCAGATACAGATAAAGATGGTGTTTTAGATAAAGATGATAATTGTGTTAATGTTGCAGGTCCTGCATCAAATAACGGTTGTCCAGAAATCACACAAGTTGAAGTAGCTAAATTGGAAGAATTATTTAAAACTGTTTATTTTAACACTGGAAAAGCTGAAATAACAAATAATTCAAATCAAATTTTAGATGAAGCTGCTACAATTATGGCAAAATATTCAACTGCTAAATTCTCAATTTCTGGATATACAGATAGTACAGGAAGTAAAGCGAAAAATCAAGAACTTTCTGCTAATAGAGCAGTTGCAGTTAAAGGTTATCTATCATCAAAGGGTGTTGATTCTAGTAATTTAACAGCTGTAGGTTTTGGTGAAGAAAATCCAATTGCTTCAAATAGAACAAGATCTGGTAGAGCTAAAAACAGAAGAGTTGAAGTTAAATTAGTAAAATAATTTAATTAACCTTTTAGTATAAAAAAAAAGTCATTCGTTAACGAATGACTTTTTTTTTGTTTTTTGTTTTGAGATTAAAAAATAACCACTTAAATTAGTAAAAAACTAATCTTATGAGAATGAATAATTTATACAGTAGAATTTTAATTTTTGTAGTTATACTATTTTTTAAGCTACCAGTAAGTAGTCAAGATAAAGATAATCCTTGGTTATTAAGTTTTGGGTTAAATTTTGTGGATTTTTATCCTACAAATATAAGTGGAATGATCTCAGAGAATGGTTCTCCTACAAAATTTGGAGATCAGTTTTTTAATGGGGATCATTATAATTATGTAATTGCCCCTTCAAAAATTAGTTTAGGACGGTACATTAATGAAAGTCTGACTGGTGAATTATCAATAAGCATAAACAAAATAGATAAACTTGGGTCTATAAAATTAAATGAAGATGTTTCCTATTTTGCAGTGGATGCAAATTTGCTTTATAATATTAATAAAATTGTAGGAAATACTAAGAGTTTTGAGCCATATGCATTGATAGGATTAGGATTTAATACAAAAGGCAACAATGTAAAAAATTCAATTCAATTTAAAAATGCCCCTTCTCTCAACGGTGGTTTAGGAATGAAATTTTGGCTAATTAAAAATTTAGGAGTAAAAGTGCAATCCGCATATAAGCATTTTTTTGGTGATGGTTCTTTTCCTCATTTTCAACATTCTATTAGCATTATGTATAAATTTGGCGGGGATGATGAAGATAATGACGGTATTTTTAACCAAAAGGATAAGTGTCCAGAAATTTTTGGATTAGAAGAATTTGATGGCTGTCCAGATACCGATGGTGATGGTATTCAAGATTTAAATGATAAATGTCCGATGGTTTATGGAGTAAAATCGCTAAATGGCTGTCCAGATACCGATGGTGATGGAGTAACCGATAAACTTGATAAATGCTTATATAAAAGAGGGAGTTTAAAAAATTATGGCTGTCCTGATACGGATAATGATGGTATAATTGATATAAAAGATGCTTGTCCAGCTTTAGCTGGGCCAATAACTAATAGAGGCTGCCCTGAGCCAGATACCGATGGTGATGGAGTTATTGATAAATTAGATAAATGTAAATATGAAATAGGAAATAAAGCCAATAACGGATGTCCTGGTTCAGAAATTAAAAAAGAGTTAGAGGCTAAATTTACTAAAATTACAAGTGATATTTTATTTATATCTGGTACGGATAGGTTTAAATTGAAATATGATAAGCAATTAAATGAAATTTCTGAATTAATGAAAAAGCATGAAGATTTGAAATTTCAAATTCAAGGATTTACGGATGATATAGGGGCAAAAGAATATAATAGAGTTTTATCTCTTAAAAGAGTAAATAGAATTTTAGGATATTTAGTGTCCAAAGGGGTTAATCAATTAAACATTCAAGTTAAAGGGTTTGGAGAAGAAAACCCAATTGCGCCAAATACTACTTCAGAAGGTAGAGCAAAAAACAGAAGGGTTGAAATAAAAATAGTTAATTAAAAATTATTAAATATTCCTAAAAAAGCCATTTCAATTGAAATGGCTTTTTTATTTTTAGGGTATAAAATAAAATATGACATTATTTATAGCAAAAGTTGTAAAAGAAGTTTTACAACAACATAAAACTAGTAGTAATTTGTGCTTTGTTATGCCGAGCCAAAGAGCTTGTGTGTTTTTAAAAGAAGAATTACTAAATTCCTTATCAAATGCTACTTTTTTACCAAAAATAATTAGTATTGAGGAATTTATTCAAGAAATAGCGAAATTAAAACTAATAGATAACACAAAATTACTATTTGAGTTTTATAGCGTTTATAAAGAAATTATTCCAAAAGAAAACCTTGAAGAATTTAGTTCTTTTTCGCAGTGGGCAACTACTGTTTTACATGATTTTAATGAAGTAGATAGTTATTTAATTAGCCCAAATCAACTATTTACTAATTTAAGTGATACAAAACAATTAAATACTTGGTTTCAAAAACGGAAACCAAGTGAGTTAGCCATTAATTATTTACGTTTTTTTGAGTATTTACATCAGATTTATAATAAATTTTATCAAAAATTAAGAATAAATAAAGTTGGCTATCAAGGTCTTATTTATAGAGAAGCAATTAAAAATTTAAGTAATTATATTCAAATTAAAAAAGATTCCCATTTTGTATTTGTTGGGTTTAATGCTTTAAACGGAGCCGAAGAAAAATTAGTTCAAGAATTATTACAAGCTAATGTTGCTTCTATTTATTGGGATGCAGATGTGTCATTTTTTGAAACTTCAAATGAAGCAGGGCATTTTTTAAGAAAATATAAAAAGGAATGGAAATATTATAACGACAATCCTTTTTTATGGATAAATGACCATGCATTCTCCGATAAAAACATTGAAATAATTGGGGCGCCAAAAAATATTTCTCAAATAAAATATGTTGGTGATTTATTGAGTAAATTTAATAATTATTCTAAAACAGCTGTAGTTTTAGCTGATGAAAACTTGCTAAATATTACATTAAATTCTTTACCTAAACAAGTAGAAAAAGTTAATATTACAATGGGATATCCGTTAAAGGATGTTCCTTTAGCAAATTTGTTTTTAAATCTATTTAAGCTACATTTAAATCAAGAAAAGTTTGGAAAAATAGATCAAGTAGAATTTTACTATAAAGATGTTTTAAATATTTTATCCAATTCATTTTTGAATAAAAAATACGAAAAAACAATCACCAAGTTTAAACGTAAAATTAATTATGAAAACGCTGTTTTTTTAAATGTTTTAAAATTAAAAGAAGCAGTTGGGAATGAGGATGATGAAAATTTAGAAGAATTTTTGTTGATTTTTAAAAAAACAAAAAATATTTATCAATTAATAGATGTTTGCAAAACGTTAATTGAAAATTTAAAAGAAGATTTATCAGGAATTGAAAAGGAGTATCTATATCAATTTTATCAAATTTTTCAACAGCTGGAAAATCTAAATAAGCAATATGGTTTTATAAAGGATTTAAAAACGTTTTATCAATTTTTTATACAATTATTAAAAGTGGAAAAGCTATCTTTTAAAGGCGAACCGTTAGAAGGTTTGCAGTTAATGGGAATGCTTGAAACTAGAACTTTGGATTTTGAAAATGTTATTATCACTTCTATTAACGAAGGTGTTTTACCTGGCGGTAAAAATGATTTTTCTTTTATTCCTCACGATTTTAAAATCCATTTTGGATTACCAACATATAAAGAAAAGGATGCTATTTTTTCTTATCATTTTCAACGATTATTATGGCGAGCTAAAAATATTTATCTCTTGTATAATTCGGAAAATGATGGTTATGGCGGTGGAGAAAAAAGCAGATTTTTAACACAATTAGAAATCAAATATCCATTTATTAAATCTAGTACTGTTAGCCCAAAAGTAAAACCAATAAACACAAATCCTTTACAAATAGATAAAACCCCTGAAATTCAACAAAAACTAAAAGAAGTCTTTTTAAAAGGAATTTCTCCTTCTGCAATAGCAAGTTATATTTACAACCCTATTCAATTTTATGAACAAAAAATATTGGAAATTTATGATAAAGATAATGTAGATGAAAATATTGCCGTAAATACTATGGGAACTGTAATTCATGAAACATTAAAAGATTTATATTCTCCTTATTTAAATGCTTTTTTATCGGAACAGCATATTATAAATATGCAAAAAAAGATGGAAATTTTATTGCAAAAGCAATTTAAGGAGCATTATAAAAAGGGAAATATTGTTAGTGGTAAAAACAAGTTGGTTTATGAAATTTCTAAAAAACAGATTCAACTTTTTTTAAACAAGGAGTTAAGTTTAATAAAAGAAGGAAATGCTTTAAAAATAATAGCAATTGAAAAGGAATTATGTTCGGTAATACAAATTGACGGAATAGATTATCCTATTAAAATTAAAGGTATTGCGGATAGAATAGATGAATTAAATGGTGTAGTTAGGGTAGTGGATTATAAAACTGGAAAAGTAATTTCATCAGATTTAAAATTAACGGATTTTTCTGAAATAAAAGGAAATTATAAATACACAAAAGCCATGCAAGTTATGTTGTATTCTTATTTATTTAAACGTAATTATGTAGATAATAAATTACCTATTGAAAGCGGCATTATATCGTTTAAAAATTTGAATGCAGGTTTTTTAAAAACAAATTTTGCATCAGGAAGAGGCAAAGACTATGAAATAACAAATGAAAGAATTAAGGATTTTATGGAGGTAATTAAATCGTTAATTTTGGAAATTCATAATTCGGAAATACCATTTACAGAAAACCTAAACTTACCTTTTTAAATATGATAAAAATTATTAAAAATAAATTAGTTAAAAGCACACACCATCAAAAACCAATTGTAACGGATATTATTTTTAAAGATAATACTAAAAAAAAACCAATAGTAATTTTTTGTCACGGTTATAAAGGTTATAAAAATTGGGGAGCGTGGGATTTAGCTGCTGAAAACTTTGCTAAAAATAATTTATTTTTTGTCAAGTTTAATTTTTCTCATAACGGTGGTACGGCAGAAAACCCAATAGATTTTCCAGATTTAGAAGCCTTTGGACAAAATAATTTTACTATAGAATTAAATGATTTAGAAGACGTAATTAATTGGATTTTAAAGGAACCAACATTTAAAAATCAAATAGAAAAAAGCAATATTACATTAATCGGTCATTCGCGTGGAGGTGGAATTGTAACCATAAAGGCAGCTGAAAATAATCATGTTTCAAAACTAATAACCTGGAGTTCTGTATCTGATTTTGGATCTCGTTTTCCAACAGGAGAAGCCTTAGAAAAATGGAAGAAAGACGGGGTATCGTATATTTTAAATGGTAGAACTCATCAAAAAATGCCTCATTTATTTCAATTTTATCAAAATTTTAAAGAAAATGAAGAAAGGTTAACTATTAGAAATGCTGTTAAAAAGTTAGCAATACCACATTTAATTATTCATGGAGAAAAAGACGTGGTTGTTTTACCTAAAGAAGCCAAAAATTTACGGCTATGGAATCCTAAAAGTGAATTAGTTTTAATTAACAAAATGGAACATGCTTTGGGATGTAAACAACCTTGGAATCAACAAAAAATGCCACCTCATTTAGAAGAAGTTGTTCAAAAAAGTATAGAATTTATTAAAGAAAATTAAATTTGTTGCTAAATTCTACTTTTTAAATGTATAAAGAATCTAATATAACTTTTAAGGGAATTAACAAACTTGCAATTCCTGCAATAATTTCAGGCATTGCAGAGCCGTTACTTTCAATTACTGATACTGCTATTGTTGGTAATATTCAAAATCACCCAACAGAAGCATTGGCAGCTGTCGGAATTGCAGGTTCTTTTATTTCTGCTTTGGTATGGATTTTAGCTCAAACTCGCTCCGCTATTTCTGCAACTATTTCAAAATATTTAGGAGCAAAAAAGTTACATGAAATTGCAACCTTACCTTCACAAATAATTGTTATAAATTTAGTGGTAAGCGTTATAATTTATGTAGTTACCTTGTTTTTTGTAACTGAAATTTTTCAATTATATAATGCAAACGGTTTAATTTTAAATTATGCTGTAGAATATTATAAAATTAGGGCAATTGGATTTCCATTAACTCTTTTTGTGTTTTCTGCATTCGGTATTTTTAGAGGTTTACAAAACACCTTTTGGCCAATGATAGTTAGTATTGTAGGAGCTACGTTAAATATTGGATTAGATTTTATTTTGGTTTACGGTATTGAAGGCTTTATAAACCCAATGCATGTTAAAGGAGCAGCTTGGGCAAGTGTAATTGCACAGTTTGTAATGGCGGTTTTTTCATTGATATTAATTATTAAAAAAACACCTTTTAGTTTAAAATTTACTTTTCCTTTTAACAAAGAAATTAAAAATTTGTTAGCCATTAGTTTTAACTTAATTATAAGAGCTATTTCTTTAAATGTTGCTTTGTACTTAGCCAATTCTTATGCTACAAAATATGGCGATAATTATATTGCAGCACAAACCATTGCGTTTCAAATTTGGCTGTTTTTTGCCTTTTTTATTGATGGTTATGCAAGTGTAGGCAATATTGTTTCAGGAAAACTTTTAGGAGAAAAAAATTACAAAAAAATGTGGTATTTAAGTATTAAACTAAGTAGATATGCTATTGTTATTTCGCTGTTACTCAGTTTAATTTGTGGAATTACCTATTTTTCAATTGGTCAATTATTTTCTAAAGATTCTGAAGTACTTCAGTTGTTTTATAGCATATTTTGGATAGTTTTAGTAATGCAACCGGTAAATGCAATCGCTTTTGTTTTTGATGGAATTTTTAAGGGATTAGCAGAAGCAGTAACGCTTCGAAATTTATTATTGTTTGCTACTTTTTTGGGGTTTATTCCTGTGCTTCTTTTAACCGATTATTTTAATTTGAAATTATATGGAATTTGGATTGCCTTTACTGTTTGGATGTTGTTAAGAGGAGGAATTTTAGTTGTAAAATTTAAACGGAAATATTTACTCAAAAACACGTAACTTTGAAAATTATGAGCAACGGAAGTTTATATACTAGTATTCAAAATAAAATTGCCACAGTAGAGTTTTATCACCCAGCAAGCAATTCATTACCAACAGAATTATTAAATAGATTAACAAAGACATTTAATGATTTAAGTAATAATAATGAAGTACAAGTAATCATTTTAAAAAGCGAAAAAGAAGGAGCATTTTGTGCGGGAGCATCGTTTAATGAATTAATGTCTGTTACCAATTTTGAAGAAGGAAGGCAATTCTTTTTAGGATTTGCAAATGTTATTAATGCAATGAGAAATTGCTCAAAATTAATAATTGGAAGAATTCAAGGAAAAGTTGTTGGTGGTGGAGTTGGTTTGGCTGCAGCTTGTGATTATTGTCTTGCTACCGAAAAAGCTTCAATAAAACTTTCAGAACTTACTATTGGTATTGGTCCGTTTGTAATTGCTCCAGTAGTTAAACGTAAAATAGGAATTGCTGCTTTAAGCGAACTAACTTTAGATGCTACCAGTTGGAAAACTGCATATTGGGCAAAAGATAAAGGATTATACGCAAGAGTTTTTGAAACTAATAAAGAATTGGATGCAGAAGTTGATAATTTAGCGTTAAAACTTTCTAATTATAATCCGGAAGCTTTAAATGAAATGAAAAAAGTGTTTTGGGAAAATACAGAGAATTGGGATAAACTATTGTTAGAAAGAGCAGAGATAAGTGGAAAATTAGTATTGTCTGATTTTACTAAAAAAGCACTTCTAAAATTTAAAACAAAATAAATGTTAGCAAATTTTATAGGATTATTACAAAAAGTTAATATTGAAGAAAAACTAAAAAATGCCCCGCTTGATTATCAAATAACCTATTACATAACAAGTTATTTGCCATTTGTAGTTTTAGTTTTAATAGCATACTTTATGTATAAAAAAGCAAAAAATAGAAAAGATTTAGAGGATTAAATTATGGGAAAAATAAGAATTACCAAACATTTCTTTTTTGAAACTGGCCATGCTTTGTATGGTTATGATGGAAAATGTAAAAATGTGCATGGGCATAGTTATAAATTATCGGTTACAGTAATTGGAAAGCCAGTTAAAGACACCAACAATGTTAAATATGGTATGGTTATCGATTTTGGAGATTTAAAAAAGATTGTAGCTTCTGAAATTGTAGATAAATTTGACCATGCTACCGTTTTTAATAAAAACACTCCACATATTGAGTTAGCTCGAGAACTTGAAAAAAGAGGGCATCATGTAATTTTAGTGAATTACCAGCCTACAAGTGAAATGATGTTGATTGATTTTGCTAAAAAAATTAAATCGAAACTTCCTGAAACAGTTAAGTTACACTCCTTAAAATTACAAGAAACAGGAACCTCACATGCTGAGTGGTTTGAAGCGGATCAGTTATAGCCTATTTGCCGTTATAACTGTTCATGGTGTTATTTAAGCCAGCAGTACCAAAAGATTTTATTAATTCAGAAGCTTTGGTTAATCTTTCAGGTAAAAGTTTAATATCATCTGAACTCCATTCTCCTAAAACAAAATCGCATTGTTTTCCTTTTGAAAAATCTGAGCCTACGCCAAATCTAAAACGAGCATATTTTTGACTTTGTAAAATAGCATTAATATCTTTTAATCCATTATGCCCGCCATCACTTCCTTTTGCTTTTACACGCACCGTGCCAAAAGGCAAGTTGATATCATCACAAACAATCAATAAATTTTCTAATGTAATTTTTTCTTTGGTTAGCCAATATTTAACAGCTTTACCGCTTAAATTCATGTAGGTAGATGGTTTTAAAAGGAAAAAAGTTCTTCCTTTAAATCTAAATTTAGCAATGGAACCTAGTTTTTGAGTTTCAAAATTAACGGATTCTTTACAAGCTAATTCATCTAAAATTTTAAAACCAATATTATGCCTAGTATTGCTATATTTTTCTCCAATATTTCCTAAACCTACAATTAAGAATTTTTTCATTTTTAGGGTAGCTGTTTTTTCATTTTTTAAACCAAACAATAACTGAAATAAATTCATTTTACAAAAGTAATAAAAAGAACTTGTTTTTGGTTTTCAAAAAAAAAGCGTTGCAATTTGCAACGCTTTTTAAAATATTTACAGAAAGTTTATTCTTCTGATTTTTCTTCAGTTGCTTCAGCTGCTCCTTCTTCAGTTCCTTCTTCTCCTTCTTCTTCAGCCAATTCATCATCAATAGCTGCACGTGCAGTTCTAACTTGAACTACTACCGTATTTTCAGGATGTAGAATAGTAAATTTTTCACTTTCTAATTCAGTAGTATATAATTTACTTCCTATTCTCAATTTTGAAATATCTGCATTTATAAAGTCAGGTAAATCAGCAGGTAATGCTCTTACATGTAATTTACGCATTGGAAAACGTAATGAACCACCATTTAAAACTCCAGGTGCGTTACCAACTAATCTTACAGGAATATTCATAGTTACTAGTTTATCATCAAATAATTGATAAAAATCAACATGTAAAATTTTATCAGTAACTGGGTGAAATTGAATGTCTTGTAATATTGCGTGATATTTTGCACCTTCTATTTCAATCGTTGCAGTATATACATTTGGAGTGTACACCAAATTTTTGAATGAAATTTCATCCGCTGAAAAGTGTAAAGCTTTATCCCCTCCGTATAATACGCAAGGTACCTTTCCAGCATTACGTAAGGCTTTAGTTGCTACTTTGCCCACGCTTTCTCTTTGAGATCCTTTGATTGTAATTGTTTTCATTTATTATTATATTAATTATTTACATTAAAAATTGTCCACTAATGGATGTGTTACTTTGCACTTTATGCATTACATCAGCGAATAAAGTGGCGCAAGATACTACTTTTATTTTAGAACTTGTTCTTTTTAAAGGAATTGTATCGGAAACTATTAATTCCTGTAATGAAGATTTTTCAATTTTCTCATAAGCGTTTCCAGATAAAATAGGATGTGTACAAATTGCGCGAACGCTTAAGGCTCCTTTTTCCATCATTAAATCAGCTGCTTTGGTTAAAGTTCCTCCTGTATCAATCATATCATCTACAATAATTACATGCCTGTCTTTTACTTCTCCAATTAACTCCATAGAAGAAACTTCATTAGCTTTTAAACGCTGTTTATAGCATATTACTACTTCGCTTTTCAAAAATTTAGAATAGGCATAAGCACGTTTGGAGCCACCCATATCTGGAGAAGCAATGGTTATATTATCTAAATTTAATTGATGAATGTAAGGTAAAAATATAGTGGATGCGAATAAGTGATCTACTGGTTTTTCAAAAAAACCTTGAATTTGATCTGCGTGTAAATCCATGGTCATTATTCTTGTTGCACCAGCGGTTTGGAGTAAATTAGCAACTAATTTAGCTCCAATAGCAACCCTAGGTTTATCTTTTCTATCTTGTCTTGCCCAACCAAAATAAGGCATTACTGCGGTAATATGACGTGCAGAAGCTCGTTTTGCGGCATCTAACATTAATAGCATTTCCATTAAGTTATCTGCATTTGGAAAAGTAGAACCAATTATAAATATTCTTCTACCTCTTACAGATTCAACAAAAGCTGGTTGAAATTCACCATCACTAAAATGGGAAATAGCAACTTTCCCTAATTTTGTACCATAACTTTTAGCAATTTTTTCAGCTAATTCAGTACTTTGTTCACAAGCAAAAATTTTAGGTTCTAGTTTTGGGTTTTCCATTTTTGTAGTATTAATTAGTTGTGTGTGTTGTTTGTTGGGTGCAAATTTAAAATTATTTATGACGCAATTAAACAACTTAGTTAACTTTTTCTGTTTTAGGTGAAAATTATTTATAAATTTGCAATCCAATTTAGTAAAGCCTCGATCCTACCTAATCGGTAGGCAGGGGCGAACTGGTAGACCTGTCTGCCGACAGGCAGGCGCGCTAAAATAGAAAGTTGATGATTTATGTTTATGCAATATCAAGTTTAAATCACAATTATATTTAT
>Ga0209013_10005130_pt1 | contig 11335 bp, 10 predicted proteins | sample Cruoilmetagenom2_FD_187291 | JGI IMG/M metagenome (GOLD analysis project Ga0209013, IMG submission 187291) | Oil polluted marine microbial communities from Coal Oil Point, Santa Barbara, California, USA - Sample 2 (SPAdes) (version 2) | ecosystem: Environmental > Aquatic > Marine > Oil seeps ...
TGGATGAGCCAGTCATATTGGTAGGTCCATACCCGGTACGTCTCGCAGATGCCACTGACACGAAAATGATTGATCATGGTGTCCCATTTGGTTGCATCGCTCATCAATCCGTGGACAAGAATGATATCTTTCCCGGAGTCACCGCATTTTTGTTCGAGAGTAAAGCTGTTTGCAGGGAATGAAATGTCAGCCAATGGCGCCTTGCGCATCAAAGCGTGATAAACAATCCCGTTTAGCAGGTCATTCTCGTCGATGTTGATAGCAACGATCATCTGCATTGAATCGTTGTTCTCCCAGAATCCATTGACTTGTATGTCACCTTGAGAGAATTGACCGGAAAGGTTGAAATCTACCCCGCCGATATAACCGGATATCTCGATCGACTCCGTCATGCCTAACTCGATAATATCGAGTGTCCCGTTCAATTCGTGATCGTTTTGCTCCAGTTTCAGTGTAAAGCTTGGGTGAAGTACGGCAGTGTTCCCATCCTTGTCGGCTACCGAGTAACTAACCCATTCCCCCGACACATCGGCAGGATGATCCAAATTAGACGATGAACAGCCACAAAAGTAAAACAAAGGCACCATCATCACAAAGATTAAAAATTTTTTCATCGTTTATATCTCCGATCGCGCTATCCCACATGCTGAGATACTTGCTTCAATGAGATGACTTCTATAAAAAGCTGTTGTAAATTGCTTTTAATTGTTCCTTAATATCTTAATCAAACCCCATAATCAACAAAGCCCGAAGGTTCAGGTAATTTATCTGAAGGCTTGTCTGACGAGATAGGTTTCATCAACCACTCTCTAATCCTATCATCGAAATGCCGGGCAAAATCCAGTTTTTGAATGGAACCTTTCATTCCTCTTTCTTTGCGAAGAATGAGGGTTTTTGTTAACAGAGCACCAACCACATCAACTGCTTGGAGCATTTTGTCGTCAAGTACCAGAATATTGTCGGTCATGCTTCCATCGGCGAGTCTTACATTCACAGGAGGGGATTGTCCCAAAACAGGTCCGCCATCCAGTTCTACGGTTAATTGGTGAATGGTGAGTTTTGAAGTTTTGGCATCGCGGTCAATCAAATCCTGGAAAGGTTGTGGCCCGGCGCCATGTCCGGCAAGCAGGTCGGCCGGATGAAAATTGTAAATACCGTATTCCGGGTAATTGATAATCGGTTCATCGATAAGCTGTCCGAAAACACAAACAAATATCACGTCAGGTTTCCAATTTTTCAACAGCCTTCTAAAATATTCGGTTTTTACAGCACCGGTATAAACCGGGATACCGCTTGCCAGACCTGACTCAATCATGGCGGTTTCCAGTGCAATCGTTTGTTGCTCGTTGTATTTCCGCCAGATTCTTCTTTTTACAGAAATTTTCGCGGAAGGACTGGCCGGGTCATCGGTAACCAGACCCACCAAGTTTAAGCGGGATGGATATTGTTTTTCAAATTCATTAAGGGTTTCCATCAATAAATAACCAAGCAGGTAACTTCCAAACAGTACAACACGCATACCTTCATCGGTTTTTGATTGCCTTTCTGATTTCGAGGGATGAATAAGCTGACCCCATGTGGAATCGCCAACAACGGTTTGAATGGTTCTGCCTTTGTCGTCTTTCAGCAGGTTTTTGTCAACGATTTTTTCCGGGTCTTTGCTCATACTGTTTAGATTTGGAGGGATAGGGATAGGGATAGGAATTTGCTTTCAGTAGAAGCAACGTCTTGCGCCATCAGCACGCCCATTAAGCTGGCAAATCCTTCTTTGACAATATAGGCATGACGTATCATGGCCATTTCTCTCTCCTATTTTCGGAAATCCACATCTGAGGTTTTGAGAATCACATAACAAGCGGGCACATGCAAGTCTCAACAGGGCGTTCAGACAATGATTGTTCACTGCTTGAGTGGAAAATCACTCAAGCGATGTCAGCAATCGGGGTATAGTGTGTTCCTGAGCATGACGAAGAAAAAGAGCCCCTGCCAATCCGTTCACAATAACGGGTTGATTGCGAAAGCTTTGAATGGTTTGGAGCAACTCCAGCCAATTGCTGAATCACCGGTCTGAGCAGTTTTTGAGGGTCGCAGCGACAGGCAGGTCCATACTCTGAGCGGTCATTCAGAAGTTCGAAGCGTAAGGAAATTACTCATCCAAACGAGTTGCAAGGAGGGCGCTGAGCACTGCATCGTGACGAGCAGCAGAACAATCAAGGCGCGTGGAAGATATAAGAGCATAGCGACGGGCATCTGCCCGCCGCCAGCTATTTGAGGCGGCAACAGGATCACTTCATGTTGTGCTCTTTCTTGAATGCGTCGACCAGGGCCTTCTGCGCATCCTCTGCCTCGGGGTTCCACCTGCCCGCTTTCATGGCGTCACTCAAGGGGTCCGCTACCGTACCCACTGCAGGCGGCGAGGGCGGGGGTGTTGGGCCAGCCACAGACCAAGCCTGATCCGGAGAGACGGCCATACGCTCGACAATCTTCTCCTTGGTGATATTCCACACCATGTTGTCCGTCGCCAGCGAAAGCGGTCCTGAATAGGTCTTGCGGACGCCGTCGTAGATGCCGTAGCGGGTGCCCTCCTCGTTGAAGAAGTGGTAGCCAATGGCTTGCCGGGGCTTGATGGTGCTCATCACCTTGCCGAAGGCAGGTGGGGAGGTGTGGATCTGGGTGCCAACCCCCAGCGCCTGCCCTGGTGACTGTCCGTACCATTTGACCAACTCATTAGGCGTCAGGAAGACTTCATGGATGGCAATATCAGCATTCTGTGCATACTTGATATACCATTTGTTGGGGAAGGTGTCGCCGCCGATGACGATCTTCAGCCCGTTCCACTCCAGCGAGAAGCTGACCGGTCCGTCGCCGGCGTGAATGGCCGGCCAGGAACGGATGGTAGCACCGTTTTCCTGGTAGACGACCTGATTCTCGCCCTTGTAGTCAAACTCGATGACCTCGATCTTGCCGGGAGCAGGACTGAGCTTGAAATTGCGCGTCTGCGCATCCCAGTTGAAGGACTTCAAAAAGTGCTCCACCGCGTACTTGGTTCCCATCTCTGGCGTGGCACCGCTCGGCCCCCAGATCTTTAGCGCTCCGGTGCGCCCCGAGGTCCAGCCACCTGCCCACAGGGTTGACAGGTCACCCCAGTGATCGGTATGCAGATGGGAGATGAATACCTTGTTCAGGAAATCGTAAGGGATCATGAGCGCGGCAACGTTCACCATCGAGCCGGTTCCAACGTCGAACAGGAACTTGTCGCCGTTGCCGAGTTCCACTAGCCAGCAGGTCGCGGCCTGATCGCGCCGTGCCGCCGGCAAGCCGGTGCCGCAAGCGAACAGCCGGATCTCATCCTTGCCGAGTTCTTCCGTTCCCGGATAGTAGACATAACGATCCGGCGCAGTGCCGTTGGGATTTGTCACCTTGCCACCGGCAGCCTGTGCCTGTGGAATCAGCCAGTTGCCATGAGATGCCTCATCAAGCACACTAAAACCAATTCCAGCCACTGCGGCCAGGGCTCCTGCCGCCAGTATATGTGTCATACGTCTCATTGTTTTATCTCCTCTATACGTCACAAGTAATTATTGTGCAATCATGTTGTAAGCAGTCTGTGCCGCTCAATAATGAGTTGATCCTCCAACTCGCGAGTCTGGGCGGCTAACATTGCCGGCTCTGCTGTTTCGTAGTAGTAGAACAGGCGTGCGCGGTTCTCGGCGTCCAGGGACTCGAAGCCCATCTCTTCAAATAGACTCCTGATGTAGTCAAGGCGTATCTGATCCACTCGCTTGACGACATCCTGTGCAACCGGATCATGTAACGCCCAGGCGCGGAATACGACGTCATATTGCGCACTCTGGCGGTGGCGGATGCCCCTAATCAGCGCTAACAGGGTGGTTTTGGGATCCAGGCCGAGAGCGCGAATATCTTCACGGATGTCGAGCGTCCATTTTTGCGCCCAGTAGTCGAGCATCTCTTGCAGGAGATCCGCCCGGTCGCGGAAGTGGTGGTAAAAGCTGCCGCGGGTCACGCCCAAGCTGATGGCCAGTTTTTCGATGCTGATAGCAGTGATCCCCCCTCCCGCCAGTTGCTGGATTGCAGCCTCGAGCCAATCTCCACGATCTAGCCGGGTCTTTCGATTGTTTATCATATCCATATGTTAAAGATACATGGCTGTATGTAATTGTCAACAATATCCTCCTTTGTCCTGTGTCATGAGCGAAAGCTGGACCCAGTTATTTCAAATGGCTTCGTGAATGTCTGCAGTGGAGCATGAACAGGCCGATCAGCCGTGGGCGCGGGGAGTAATTTGGGGCTCCTCCCATGAAGTCAGCAGTCCAAATTGTCTGCCCGTGTTAGATGGTCTCCGGTTATTACCAGCTAAAAGAAAATCCGCCTTAGTGGGCGGGGCATCCGGATGTCGATAGTGATGAACAGATAGTATTACTCCTTGTCCAGATTAATACGTACGGCTTTAACATCACTTGAGACCAGATCCAGGCCAAACCGGGGAGTGTTTCTGCGTCTCTTCACCAGGACATCTTCGCCATCGTCGCGCTCTATATGGTATCCATCGCTGGGTAACTGCTTGCGAAATGCATCTTTTATCGCTTCCGCCACCATATTTTCACGGAGGCCGTCATTGATGTGTACGGTAACGTCGATGGCGGGTTGGCCTTTTGGACTAACGCGAAATACCATGGCGCCACTGGATTTGGCGCCTTCGCTGACTTCGATCCGCCATTTGTTGGATAATCCTCCCGAATATGAGACACATGAAAGCAGTGTCAATACACAAAATAACAAGAATATTCCTGTGAATCGAGTTTTCATTGTGCTGCTCACATCTCTTCTCCTGGCTCATATCTGAGTGACAGTATATGGACTCCTCCTCGTTTGCAAGAAGCTGTTCACGACTGTAGGCTCGATCGTCCGCTGTGGAGCAACTAGATCCAGTTACTGTATCAGCAATCTGAGCAAATTTGGAGGGGCGCGGCGACAGGCAGGTCAATACTCTTTTCGGTCATTCGAATCTCAGAGGCTGAGGTCAGCAATTGTCACATGGACATTCTGCAAAAAATACTCAATGGTGATTAGAAACAGACCATCGCCATATCACCACAATATCCTGAACAATGAGAAACCGATGGCGATACGTCCGTGCAGCGAGTCCACTTCGCGTTTATCGGACAGCAACTTGACGATGATGATGGTACTGGAGAAGGTCAAAGCAACCGCAACGTAAAGTGCGGTCACAGGAGTCATCCCCAGGGCAATGGTGATAAAGTAACCGACGATGGAGGTGAAGAAGACCTGCCCCATGCCGGTGGCCAGCGCAACCAGACCCATGGTGCGGATGATGCGCAGATCCAGTTTGAGTCCCACCACGAACAACAGCAGCGCGATGCCCAGTTTGGCCAACAGATCGACTTGGTCGTTTGCCGATACACAACCGAGTACGAACGGCCCCACCAGGATACCTACCGCGATGAAGGCGACGATCAGCGGCTGGCGCAACCAGACACTGATGGCCCCGATGATAGCGGCCAACAACAGCAATACCGCCATTTCGGTAAAGACGTCGCTAAATACGGGGGTCATGGTTCAGCTTTTACTCCTTGTCTATTCCTGAACAGGATTTTTCAGCAATTGTCCAATGTAACCGGGGTAACAAACCCCTCTGGCTTGACGGTCAAAACGGAGCAGTTCACCTCGCTCAGAACTTTTTCCGCCGTGTTGCCTATGAAAAACCCCGCCACTCCGGTGTTGCAAACGGTACCCATGACCAGCAGGTCGATCTTTTTGCTTTTCGCCAGCTTTACGATGGCATTGGAAGCATCATCATCTCTCAACACATGCCTGTGGACAAAAAACCCACTCAGACCAACTCTCCTCAGCAGACTATTCAGCTTGATTGAATATTCCTTCTTGCCCTCCTCGCGCCACTTGTCAATAGTCTCCTGACTCAGTCCACCGCGTGCTTCCATATACCCCTCCGCGAATACCGACCACACCTGAACAACATGCAAATCACTATTGTCCATCTGTGCCAGTGAATTGGCCAGTTGCAAAATCAATGGATTAAGCGACTCCCGTTCAGGATTGGGGAAATCGCTTGTCATATCGACAGCGGCCAGAATTCGCTTATATTTTGACTGTTTTGCGGGTTTGACGACCCAAACCGGGCAGGGACATTTGCGCATCAGATGCATGGAAGTGCTGCCGAACAGCCGTTCCTTGAAGCCGCCCTTTCCCTCCGACGCCAGAATAACCAGGTCATGCTTATCACGCAGCACCTGGCGGATAATCTCCAGGAACGGCGTTCCGGTCTCCACATGAGATCTTACGTCAACCCCTTGCCGGCTAATGTCTGCGGCAAGTGCATCAACCTTTTCACGATGATCAGCGATCACCATCTCAAGAAGTTCCTGGGGCGGCATAACAGTGATGAGCATGCGCGCATCCGCCGGAAAATCCCTGACTACGGTAAACACCGTCAGGGATGCCTCATTTTGCCTGGCAAGCGACACGGCGCGATCTACTGCCAGCTGCTGACGCACATCAAAATTAGCAATAAGAAGGATGTTCTTAAACCGTTTCATAACGCCTCCTAATATTTCTACCAATTCGGGTGATCATTTCACACCCCAGAAACCTGACAAGTGGATTAATTCCCAAACCCCATTTTATGTCACCTGTTTCTGTCTACACGCCGAATGAACGCCTTCTCCAGCTCAACAAGAAACAGAACCGAGGATGCAACCAGGACAATGCGCACCCACATCGTAACATCGATGCCCGTCGTGCCGAACAATGTCTGCATTGGACCCAGGTAGGTAAAACAGCCCTGGAAAACAATGAGTACGCCGACCGCAATCAGCACATAACGGTTCCCCAGCAAGCCATCGAGATTGAGCACACTCGCCTTGATGTATCTGGAATTGAACAGATAGAAGATCTCGAACATGACCAGCGTATTGACTGCAACGGTGCGCGCCAGTTCAATGCTGGCGCCATGTTCGCGTTCCCAAAGAAACAAACCGAATGTGCCTGTTACCAGTATGAGTGACACAAAAGTGATCCGCCAGATAAACATGCCCGTGAGCAGCGGTTCACGGGAATCGCGTGGCGGGCGCTGCATAATATTGCGTTCCGCCGGCTCAAACGCCAGCGCCAATGCCAGGGTCACTGCAGTAATCATGTTGATCCAGAGAATCTGCACCGGAGTAATCGGCAACATGCGGCCGAGCATAATGGCGGCAATGATGGTCAATGCTTCGCCGCCGTTGGTCGGCAAAATGAAGAGGATGGCCTTCTTGAGGTTGTCATAGACGGTGCGCCCCTCTTCCACAGCATGGGCGATCGAGGCGAAATTATCGTCCGCCAACACCATCTCCGCGGCTTCCTTGGCGACCTCGGTTCCATTCTGGCCCATAGCAGTGCCGACATCGGCACGCTTCAATGCAGGTGCATCATTCACTCCGTCGCCGGTCATGGCGACCACCTGACCATTGGCCTGCATTGCCTTGACCAGCCGCAGTTTATGTTCGGGACTGGAGCGGGCGAAGATGTCCACTTCAGCGACGACGACGCGTAGCTCATCCTCATCCATGCTTTCCATCTCGTGACCGGTCAGTACTTTTTCACCGTCACCGATATGCATTTGCGCGCCGATTGCAACCGCAGTCACGGCATGATCACCGGTGATCATTTTCACCTCTATGCCAGCGGACTGGCAACGGTGCACGGCCTGGATTGCGTCTTCCCGCGGCGGATCGATCATGCCGACAATACCCAGCAGAGTCAGACCGCTTTCCATGTCTGCAAACTTCAGCTCACGCTGGTCATCGCCGACGGGCTTAAGGGCAATGGCCAGTACACGCTGGCCGCGGCGCGCCATGGCATCTATCTGCTGCTGCCAATAGCCGGGGTCGATCGGGATATCACCGCTATGGGCTCTCTGCAATGTGCACATTTCCAGCAGCCGTTCCGGCGCACCCTTGATGTAGGCGAAACCATGCCCGCTGTGATCATGGTGCAGTGTAGCCATAAAGCGGTGCTCGGATTCGAAAGGAATCACGTCACTGCGCGGCCGTGTCTCCCGTTCAAAAGCCGGATCCAGTCCGGCCTTGATTCCCAGGGTCAGCAACGCGCCTTCGGTAGGATCACCCTGCAGAACCCATTCACCATGGCGCTCATCTATAACAGCGTCATTGCACAACAGGGACGCACGCGTCAACTCGAAAAGGATGGGGTAGTCGTCCGGCACAATCTCCCTGTCGTCGAACAGGAAACTTCCATGGGGGTCATACCCTCCACCAGTTACCTCAAATAGGCCGGTAGCCGCAGCAACGGATTGCACCGTCATCTCGTTGCGTGTCAGGGTGCCGGTTTTATCGGAACAGATGACAGTCACCGAGCCCAGTGTCTCGACCGCCGGCAGGCGCCGGATGATGGCATGACGATGCGCCATGCGCTGCACGCCGATGGCCAGCGTAATGGTCATGATGGCGGGCAAACCTTCCGGGATGGCGGCCACCGCCAGACCCACGGCAGCAAGGAACATCTCAGCAGTTGGGTAATCCCGGAACAAGATGCCAAACAAGGAAGTTACAGCAGCGATCGCGATAATCACTGCGGTGAGCCAGCGGGCAAATTGTGACATCTGGCGCAGCAGCGGCGTGGTCAGTGTCTCCACACGCGCCAGCATGGTACTGATCCGACCGATCTCGGTACGGGCGCCGGTTGCAACCACCACACCGCTACCCTGTCCATAGGTGACGAGTGTGCCTGAATACGCCATGCTGCGACGATCCCCCAGCACTGTATCCTCTATCACTGGCTCGATCTCCTTTTCCACCGCGACAGATTCGCCGGTCAGCACGGATTCCTGGATCTGCAGGCTCTTGACCCGGAACAGACGCAGATCCGCAGGGACCTTGTCGCCTGACTGCATAAACACTACATCGCCGGGCACCAGTTCATCGGCCGGTATCGTAGCGCGCTGTCCGTCACGCAGCACCACTGCCTGCGGCGATAACATTTGGCGTATCGCCCTCAAGGCATTTTCCGCCTTGCCTTCCTGCACAAAACCAATCACCGCATTGACGACAACGACGCCCAGTATCACGCCTGCATCCACCCAATGCCCGAGCATGGCCGTTATACCACTGGCGGCAAGCAAAACATAGATCAGCAGATTATGAAATTGATAAAAGAAGCGGACCAACGGACCACGTGTACTGGCCTCCGGCAGTCGATTCGGTCCATATTCGTCAAGGCGGAGATTCACTTTATCTTTAGCAAGACCATCCTCGCCTGCATCCAGAAGCGCAAACACCCGTGCATTATTCATCGCGTGCCAATGATTTGAATCATCAGCGGGCTTGAGGGGTTGACGGGTTGCGTCTTTAACGGCCGCGAGTGTCCGGTGCGTGACATAAGCACCAACCAAACCCAATACAACGAGCATGAAAAGAATGATCAGCCATTCGATAACAGCAAGGTCAAAATGCCAGACTAGATCTTCACTCACCTGAATTCTCCTCATTCACTGTAAAATCACCGCCCCTCAAAAGGACAGGGATAGGAATTTGTTTTCAGCAGATACAGCGCCTTTCATCATCAGCAAACCCATCAGTCAGGCAAATTCTTCTTTTCAATAATTACTATAGGCGCGCAGTTACATTATTTCCATGTGATAATTATAAATAATTGTTAATGTTGCACGGCAATGGGAAAAGTCTACGGGTCACTTGAGTTTAATCATGTTTTGGAACTGGTTTGAGTGTCAACTGAACTATAGACGAATGGTTAAGGAAGCTCTGATCGAATCGCTGCGCGCTTCAACCAGAACTCCCCCTTCAAGTTTTTCTACGGGGGAAGAGTTAACTTTCAGTAAGTTACGGCAGGCATTCGATTTGCCCTTCCCCCGAACCCCCATCCCATCGATTCATTCAGAGTTTCCTTAACCAGATCCCAATATTTCGGATTTATATCGGCAAGATGAATCTCTCCTTTGGAACAGGCATTCATACACCCCGGGGAATTTCAAAAAAGGGCTTCTACACGTTCAAAACTCATGACGCCTGAATAGAGTCAGGTGTATTCTTGTAGTGCATACATAATTGTTCAATATTCAGGAGCGGAAAGATGTCCGATAAACCACAAAAATTATTCATCATGGCGACTCACGGCCCCGAGAATCCGGAACTTGCCACTATTCCATTTGTCATGGCTACAGCGGCGCAGGCATCGGATGTGGAAGTGGTCATGGGATTTCAGGGCAATGGCAGCATGCTGGCAATTAAATGTATGGCCGACCATGTTTTCGCACAGGGATTCCCGAAGCTCAGTGAACTGATAGAGACTTATCTGGAAGCCGGTGGAAAACTGTACGTTTGTGGTCCCTGCGTGGGATCACGTCAAGTCAACGAAGACGAGCTCCTGGGAGGCGCTACCATTGTGGGTGCGGCAACCTTCGTATCAGAGAGTTTAAGCGCCACCCAGTCGCTTATTTACTGAGGAGAGCTTGATAAAATCAGCGATTGATTCCGATGTCACACGGATGTACTGATTGCTAACCCACTGATTTTTTATCCGGCAGGAGTAATGGGGATTGAGCACAAAAAATAGAAGCTTGAGAAGCAGGAGTAGAAAGTTCCTCAGGGACGTTGTGGTACATACGCCAATCCTGAGGTTGACGCTTCTATTAGCTGTCTTATGGCTGCTTTTCGCAGCTGCTCTCTATTTCGCTGAACGTGGAGCAGAAGGCACAACGATAACCTCCTACGGAAGGGCTTTGTATTGGGGTATAGCAGCCTTTTCCACTGCCGGCATCGCTGATATGCCGATAAACGGTATGTCGGAAATCATTGGCGCCATATGGATCATCGTCGGATCTATGCTCTTCTTCGGCGCAATTGTGGCTACGATCACTGGCTATTTCATGCGCCCATTGCAACGTCCATCAAAGCAAATTATAGATACGATCGAATACAACCTTGAACAACTTGATGATTTGTCCATCGAGGAGTTGGAGTTGCTCAAAGAGACAACAGATGCTTTGATAGATCACGTGGAACGCTTGAAAGCGATAAAAGTAAGCGTTGTAAATTCAAAGAGTGATGGCAACGCTTAAACCCAATAAAGCAAGAGATGATTTAAAGCCTTTTTTGAAGGAGTGAAACCATAAAGATGATCAAGAAACTGTCTGTCACTCAACTGGTCGAAAACAGGGTGGGCAGTCCCGGCCTGTTGGCGGAGCATGGGGTCGCCTTCTTTATCAAGGCTGATGGAGATTATCTGTTGTTCGATACGGGACAGGGTCTTGCACTGAAGC
>Ga0209013_10005131_pt1 | contig 11334 bp, 5 predicted proteins | sample Cruoilmetagenom2_FD_187291 | JGI IMG/M metagenome (GOLD analysis project Ga0209013, IMG submission 187291) | Oil polluted marine microbial communities from Coal Oil Point, Santa Barbara, California, USA - Sample 2 (SPAdes) (version 2) | ecosystem: Environmental > Aquatic > Marine > Oil seeps ...
CATGAACCTGTTTTTTTAACCTGGTTATCAGTTGCCTGATATTTTTTCTTATAGCTTGAAGGTGATAGCCCAAACTGTTTTTTAAAAGTAGCGCTAAAGTGTTTCTGGCTTGAAAACCCTACTTCATAGCAGATCTCAGTCACCGATAACTGACTGTTTTTAAGAAATTGAGCGGCTCTTTTTAATCGAAGTGTTCGAATGAATTTGTCACTTGACTCTCCGGTAATTGCTTTCATTTTCCTCAACATAGTACTGGGACTCACAGCCATATCTGAAGCAAAAGTTTTGATATCAAATTCAGAATCGGACATGGATTCTTCCACCACCCTGATAGCCTTCTCTATGAACTCTTTATCCCTTGATGTAGTTGTTATGTTGGAAGGTTCAACCTTTAATTGATTCAGGTAGGTAGATCTCAGATTTTCTCTGTAAGCAAGGACATTTTTTATTTTGATCTTGAGAATTTCTTCATTAAAAGGTTTATAGATATAATCATCAGCTCCGGATTTTAAACCCTCTACTTCTGATTCTTCCCCATTTTTGGCGGTTAATAACAATACAGGAATATGTGATGTATCCACATTGTTTTTTATATTCCTGCAAAAAGTCAGTCCATCCATCACCGGCATCATGATATCGGAGATGACCAGGTCAATATTATGATCCAGTGTCAATAATTCCAGTGCTTCCTTTCCATTAAAAGCTACCTGTACATTGTAATCATCGCTGAGGAGATCCTGGATAAAACAGCACATGTCATTATTGTCTTCCACGATCAGAATGCTAGCTTTTTCATTCTCGCTTATATCTGTTTCAGTATACCCATCAGGTAATTCACTAATCTCTTCTGTATCTTCCTCATTCTTCCTGAACTCTTCCAGATAGTTGCCTCCCATGGGAAGCCTTACTGAAAAGCAGCTTCCCTCACCTAATCGGCTGGTAACTGTTATCTCTCCTTTGTACAACTCGACAAGTGCTTTGGTTAAAGCAAGACCAATGCCTGTACCCTCCATTATCAAATTGAAATCTTCCACTTCATAGAAGCGATCGAATATTCTCTCCAATTTAGCTTGATCGATGCCAATTCCAGTATCTGAAACATCCAAGCTTAGGATGGGATTCATTTCTGAATTATCGAACTCAGTGCTTGCCTTTAAAGTTATTTCCCCCCCTTTGGGAGTATATTTAATTGCATTGGATAATAGATTCGTAAGGATCTTATCCAGTTTATCTTCATCGAACCATGTTTCCATCTTTTCTGCCTGAATATCCAGTATAAACTTTTGTCCTTTCTGGGAGGCATAATCAAAGAATGGGGCAGCAAGATCTTCAATGAATTTTATGGGTTCTCCATAGGTGGTTTTAAACTCTAAATTCCCTGTTTCAATTTTTCTGAACTGTAATAGCTGATTGATCAATTCATGAAGTCTTTGTGCATTTCTGTATATCAAGGCATGCTTCTTCTGAACTGATCTGGCGATTCCCTGCGAATTTATTAAATGTTCAATGGGGGCGAGAATAAGGGTCAAAGGTGTTCTTATTTCATGGGAAATGTTGGTAAAAAAACGAATTTTCATTGCATTGGCCTGTTCAAGCTCTACTGTCCTTTCTTTGACCAGGACCTCCAGTTTTTCTTTCTGACTTTTTAAGCTGCTTAGCCTGTATCTGATATAAAGAAGAACAAGCGATACAATAAGTAGCGACAACAAAACTATAAACCACCAGCTTGCCCAGAAGGGAGGACTAACGACAATAATCAGCCTGGTTTCCTCTGTCCAGGAATTATTGATCATTCTCGCCTTAACCTTGAATGTATATGACCCCGGTCGCAACTTGGTATAGGTTGCTCTATTGCCTTCCAGGGATTTAATCCAATCGATATCAAATCCATCAAGCATATGGTAATATTCGACTTCTCCGGGGTGCTCAAAATCGACTGCTACAAATCCTAGTGTTATAAGTTTATCCTTGTTGCTCAGCTCAACCTGGGTCGTCCTTTCCAAATCCTGATTTAAAATAAGCTTATCTCTGAATTTGGATCCAACAGGAATCCTTTCCATCAGAATATCCAAGCTGTTAATATGTATGCCGTATGCCTCCCTCTCAAAAGTTATGTGCTCCGGATTGAAAAAATTCAATCCATTCTCACCTCCAAAATACAGGGTTCCATCCTCTCCCTTAGCATATGAGTTTTGAAGGAAGCTACCTTCCTGTATTCCATCGAAAAAGCCGAGTGTATGAAGGGTATGATCTGATAAATCAAGAACAGAAATTCCCTGATCGGTAGCAATCCACAACCTCTTTTGATTGTCTTCTATCAGACTTTTAATCACATTGCCAGACAATCCATCCTGAGTTTGAAATCTAATAAAGTGAAGATCACTGAAACCTTCAGAGTAATCAGTCCCTGAGTGGATGCTTGTCAGAGAATCTACATTCTGATGTATTCTATTCAAACCAAACTCAGTACCAATCCATAAGTCTCCGTTGGAGTCCTTATGTAAACAATTTATATTATTGTCACTGATGCTGTTATTTGCCAGGGGATCATTGATGAAATGCGCAATCTCTTTTCTATTTTGCAGGTCAATGATAACAAGCCCGTTGTGTGAGGCGGCACCCCATAATACCCCATTGTTGTCAATCACAAAACGATCCAGGTTCAGATCTTTCATATGTACTACTTCACTCTTTTTTGAGATATCATATGTACGCAGATTCTGACCAAGCAACCAGTATGTACCATTGTGAAGGTAATGAAACATGACATAATCGTTGAATGTGAGCGATTCAGGATGAATGTTTATGACAGGGGTACTGTCAGTAAGATGGGTAGAACTAAACCTGTATAAGTTATCATAGGTTGATACAGCAAACTGATTTTCAAATCGGAGTAATTCGGTAATATCCAAATCAGTCTGGTTTAAGTTAATATGCTGGATATGGGATGGCCTGGAATAATTGTTTCCATCTGCAGTGGATATTAATGCTATTTCCGAAATAAACGGATTGCTTGGAGATTCATATACTGCTAATATCTCATCCGTGTTCAGCGGGACTATTTTTTTTACTGAAGTCGGAACAGATCCATCAACACTGATAATATCTTTATAGTATGCAATATCTCTACTGTACCTGGTAACGAAATAGTCGATTCCTGACTCTTGATGTCCGGCCCAGAGATTGTTCTTGTCATCTATAAATAATTTCCTGATAAAACCAGAAGACAGGCCTGAGACATTATGATCTTCCGCATCAAGATGTTCAATGACTTCTCCTTTGCTGTTCAGAAGGATAATGCCCAGATCGGCAACAGCACACCAGATATTTCCCTGCCTGTCCAGATCAATGCTGTATACTTCATTATCAATATATGCTGTGCCGGCAAATTCAATCTTACGTCCATGTTCACGATCCTTAGGTTTGCACCATAATCCTTCTGGTCCTGCTAACCATATATTTCCTGTTGAATCCAACAAAACTTCATGGATATATATGTTATTATCTGCCCTGCCTGCTTCTATATTAAAGCTGAATGCATTAATGTTTCCGGTTTCCAGGTTTTTAATATATACACCCTTGGTGGCGGTGCAAATCCAGAGTTCATTGGTGAAAGGATTAAGAAGTGCTGTAGATATATCTGCACTATTGATAAAGGAATATTTAAAATTGGTTCTGGGAGACACTTCCACCTTTTCAAATCCGCTTTTGTCCTGAAGCTGCATGTATACTCCCTCACTTGTAAAGAACCAGTTTTTCTGACCAACTGTTCCAACTCCGTTAATTACAATGTTCATATTTTCTGTAATCCAATTTTGTTGAAAAGACCCGTTCTCATAATGAATTAATTCATCCCTTGTGACGATCCACAAGCCTCCGTCCATACTATTCTCGAGATCTATAATATGATTGTCATACAGGTAGCTCCCGCTGTCTTTGGATACGGGGTAATTGATCATTTCCGAACCATCATATCTATTCAGTCCCCGTTCAGTAGCAATCCAGATATAACTGTATTCATCCTGGATAATATCAGTGATGTGATTATTAGATAGCCCTTCAGGGATCCCGATATTTTTGCACCTCAGGTTGTAAGTTTGCCCATTGAGATTTTGAGCCAGCAGGAAAGCCAGGATAGCGAGGAAATATTTACAGGCCGGTCTATTCAGGCAATTCATCACATTTTGTCTCAAAATAGAGCTCGATAAATCAAATCTACGTTTTTTTATAAAAATCAACGCGCCCGCTAAGCTCTCACTATTTGTATTCGGGATCCGGACGAACACCCTCCTCGATCCAGAGCAATAATTCATCAAAGGAATCTGCTATCTCCTCGATGGTAAAATTGCAATGACCATCGCGAATTATATATTGCTGAAAGTACAAATCAGAAGTGAATTTTATTTCGGTTAAGTGCTCATAATACTCGTAGTTAAATACCGGAAGAATTTCATCATATGTAGTATGAAGAGCAATCACCGGATCATAGAGTATTCCTGTTGGAGTGTAATACCGAATGAAATATTCTTTAGCTTCATCAGATGCATTGTATCTTCTGATATCCCTGTTAAGATTAGCATCATTGTCTCCAAAGCCGCTGTAAATCGTATTAATATTACCAGCTGGAAGGCCACCCGACCAGCCAGAAGTTTCTTTTAAAACATACTGATTGAACCCGATCATATCAGGCAGGTCTTCCTTTTTTATTCCGAAATGCTCTGCAAACAGTCTGGCAAGTTTCGGATCTTTATTTATTCTTGTCCGGATTTCCTCAATTTCAATATCATCTTCACCTGTAATAATTTCTCCATCATTCTCTCCGAAGAAATAATCATAGCTTACCAGTATATCAAGTCCGTTTTTTAACAGGGTATAAACAGGGGATAACCATCCGCACAATGGCAGCGCACCATCATATTCCGAAGGGTATCTTTCTATGCTTGCCAGAGAGATGATGCCACCCATGGAATGTCCGGTAATCAGGCATAATTCAGGTTTTCCATAAGTCATTTCAAAGTAGGCCCTCAAAGCTTCTGTATCATCAATACCATCTTTGATGATCAGTCCCTGGTGTTTATAGGCCGATGCAGCAAAGGCAAATCCTCCTGAGGTGAAAATCTCCATAAATTCATCAACTTCCTCGGAAATGATTTCCGAATCTTCACCAATATCTTCGTATCCATGGGCATACATCACCAGGCCTTTGTTCCAATTTTCAGGAATATAGATTTTATACTTTGCAGAATTTATTTCACCCAGATCGAAGGACTGAGACAATCCTGCACGTGGCATGAATACCAGCAAACTGATCACAATTAATACTACGGATCTTCTATTCATCATATGTTCTATTTATCAAATTGTGAAGGGGCTTTCGTTCAGCTTTGATAATAAGCTTCTTTTACCAGGCCTATCATCTCCTCAAGTGTAGCCACCCTGGGATTACCCTGATAATCCGGCAATACCATACTCTGTTTTGCAAGCGCTTCTATTTCCTCAGCAGGCATGTTTATATCCTTCAAACTCTTGTACAGGCCTATGGATTTCAAAAACTTGACGATTTCTTCATATGCTGCATCTGCAGCCTCAGCATCAGAAGCTTTTTCCAAACCGGGGTTGATAGCCCTTGCCATAAAAGCATATTGTTCAATCGCTGCGGCAGCTGTAAATTTTGTACATGCCGGGTACAAGATTGCCAGAGATTCGCCATGGGCAACATGTGGATACATTCCTCCAACAGCCATTCCCATTCCATGAGGCAATGTTACTCCGGCACTGGCAATACAAAGTCCTGCCAGGGTATCGGCCCAGGCCATTTTTTCACGGGCAGCAAGATCTGAACCATTGCTCAGGACTTTCGGAAGGTAAGCCACAACAAATAGAATCGCTTCCTTTGCCAAAAGTGAAACGTAAGCACCTGTTCCAGGATTGATCATACTCTCAAAGGCATGACAAAAGACATCAAATCCGGTTTGTGCTGTAACTATTCGTGGCAGCGTAAGCATCAATTCCGGATCAACAACAGCTACTTTAGGAAAGATGACTGGATTATAGAGCGCTGATTTATCTCTTTCCCCCGTATTTGTAATAACCGACACCTGAGTTACCTGGGAACCTGTTCCTGAAGTTGTACTTATGGCTATTACAGGTAAAACTTTTGATGGATCCGGCGCCGGTTCCTTGTAGAATAAGTAATCCCAGGCTGAACCCTCATGTGTAGCCTCAACGGCAATAGCTTTAGCAGCATCCATGCTTGAACCTCCCCCTAATCCCAAAATAACATCCGCTTTGTGTTCAATCGCCATTTTTGATCCGGTTTCACTCGTTTCAGTTGTTGGATTAGGAATTACTCCGTTGAAATGAGCTACGTCGACTCCTGCACTTGCTAATATTTTCTTTACTCGTTCATACAATGGCTTAAGTGCTTCGTCTGGTGTTGTCACCATCAGACATCTTTTTCCATATTTTAGGACGATCTCACCTGCTTCAGCAACACGACCGCTACCGAAAACAATTTCTGAGGATTGATGATAATTGAAGTTTTTCATATAACTTTTCATTTTAATCTCAATTATAAATCTATCATAACTTTCATGGTCTTATCTCCCTGTTTTTCAATGTATTTATAGGCATCCAGGTATTCTTCAAAACTAAAATGTTTTGAAATAAGCGGAGCTGTTGTTATTTGTCCTGAATCAATCTTTTTTACAGCTTCTTCATAATCTTCCTTGCGATACATCATTGATCCAAACATATTCAGTTCATGCTCTCCAAGAAAATACATGTTCACGGTTGGGTTTTCAGAATAAACCCCTAGAATAACGATATCGCCTCCGTTTTCAACATTTGCCATTAAAGCATGAAGTGAAGGCTGAACGCCTGCAGCTTCAAATCCAATCTGGAATCCGGAATCTCCAAAAAATGCTTTTACTCCATGCTCAAATGGTGTTGAAGCTACGTTAAGGACTCCATCTATACCACAGTCTTTTGCAATACCGAGTCGGTAATTGCTGATATCAGTAATCAATACTTTTGCAGCTCCTCTTGCCATTGCAAACTGTGCAACCAGGTTCCCAACGGTTCCTGCACCGGAAACCACGATATTTTTTCCTTCTATGCCGGTGGTCCTTGAAGTTGAGTGTGCTCCAACAGCTGCAGGCTCAACAAGTGCACCCTGATCCAGGCTCATAGTGCCAGGAATAACAATAATTCGTTCCTCCGGAACAATGAAATAATCCTGAGCAACTCCAGGAGCCTGGAAACCCTGAACTTTTAGCTCCTGACAAACATTGTACTGTCCCCTTTGACAGGGTCCGCATTTCCCGCATACCAGCTGTGGCCAAGCTGTGGCCTTCATTCCGGGCTTAATACTTTTGACCTCACTACCAATATCATGCACAATGGCCGAGTATTCATGTCCCTGTACTACTGGATAAGGAGTAGCAGGGTGCTCGCCATGGAAGACATGAATGTCACTACCACAGATTCCGATTCTTTCAATCTTCAGCAACACTTCGTTTGCCGCAAGTTTTTCCGGCTTAGGTAACTCTTTGTATTCAATCACACCGGGTGTAATCATCACAGCCTGTCTCATTTCTCAGCTATTTAGTATTAGAAAATAATGTATAGTATTACCAGGGTTAGAACCAGTATTCCCGACCAGAGCCTCACATCCCTGACTCCTTCGAACTTCCCTTTTGTTAATACGGCCAGAGGACTCTCCCAGGTGTAGTTATCAATTACTTCTGCTGATGGTGCCGGCGAGAAATAACTCACTGTAAAATATATGACTGTACATATTACAAACAACCACCAGGCCTGCATCATAAAGGGTATATGCAAGCCCCTGGTAAGGTACATTTGACCACTGATCGGCTCAAAATCGAGGCAAAAAGCCGTTATTCCAAGTACCAGGCCGGAGATCAGGGTTACAATGGCGGCCTTGTTTGTACCACGCTTTGAAAACACTCCGAAGAGAAATACGGTAGCAACAGGAGGTGCAATTGCTGCAGCGATTTTATTAATGGCCTCAAATATACTGGAGAATTTATCTCCCTGGGTAGACCAGGCCATGGCAAGGAGCATAACTACAACTGCAGCAATACGCCCAATTTTTATCTGTTTCTTATCAGAAGTAGAGGGTTTAAAGCGTTTCACAATATCAACAGCAACCAGGGTTGCTGAGCTGTTGAGCGCTGCAGCAATGGTGCTCATTAATGCAGCAAGAAGAGTGGCGGCCATGATTCCTTTGAGGCCTGTTGGCAACAAATTATCAATCATGACCGGCAGCGCCTGATTTGCATCCGTTCCGATAATATCCTTAAATAATACATAGGCAATAACACCAGGAAATACTAAAATAAAGACAGGTAGTATTTTAAGAAAACCGGCAAAAATTGGTCCCATTTGCGCTGCTTGTCTTGTCTTCGCACCCAAAACACGCTGAACTATAGTCTGATCAGAACACCAGTACCACAACCCAAGAATTGGATAACCCAACAAACAGGCATACCATGTCAGACCGGATTCAAATCCTCCTTCGCCCAGAAGTCCAAGGCTCTCTTTCGTATGCAGCATATTTAGCTGTCCCGGCTTTAACTGTGCCTTCAGTTCAGCCAGGGAAGTAACACCATTCTCAGGTAAGGCAGAAATAGCAAATCCAGTAAGGATAATGGCTCCAATAATCAGGATGACCGTCTGAATACTTTCAGTTACCACCACAGCCTTTAGTCCTCCCAGAACAGTATAGATGGTGGTAATGACAGAGATCACTAGAATCGAGGTGTAAACATTGATCCCGAAAAAGGCATGAAAGACAACCGCTCCTGCATAGAGGCTCATTCCAATATGAACAAATAGCGCTCCTATAATTGCGATAAAAGCAAGAATACTTCTCGCGGTGGAACCATATCGCTTTTCCAAAAATTCTGGCAATGTTGAAATCTTACTTTTAAAGTAAAAAGGTGCGAACACCAATCCAAGCAGTATCAAAGTAATAGAAGCCAGCCATTCAAAATTACCCCATACCAAACCTTCATTATATCCCGAAGCTGCTAATCCCACCAGATGAATTGTCGATATGTTGGATGCAAAAAGTGGGGCCCCCACCATGACCCATCCCAGCCCCCTGCCAGCTAAGAAATAGCCCTCACTGGTCATCTTTTTCAGACGCACAGAAAGTATCCCCACCAGCAAGATCCCCACAAGGTATACAACAATAATGATCAGATCGATTGTATTGATATTCAAATCCATTTCTTGAAGTTTTCGTATATAGTACTATCCTTATATTTGTTTCCAGTTGTTGTATTGATCATTTATTATAATAAATCTGTTCCATCTCGGCCCATCCCTGGTATCCATCCAGGGGTATCTGCATGGGATTGCACAGCTTCAGCCATTCTATATTGCGGGGATGTTTGTCCAATTTAGCCATATCAGACTCAAAATCATCACCTGTATATTCATAATAGCCAAACTCATACCAGTTTCCATCATCCAACTGACGCAGGAAGATGGAGAAATTATGCATATTCGCTTCTGTAAGTAAATCTCTAACACCCGAATTCATATCCGAATGCAGAGCTCTGTATTCATCAATATATTCTGGCTTTATTTTAATTACCATTCCTACTCTAAGTACGTCCTTTTCAACAGTCATTTTTGTATCATCAGATTTACAACTTAAGCTTAGTATAAAAAACAGAGCAGTGACACAGCATATAGCATACAGATTCTTCATAATCAGAGTATTTAATTAATATGCCCCATGTAGAAGTAAATATAATAACTTTCTTACATTATGTAATAAAGTAGTGGCTAATCATTGCAGGCCTAATCATATCACAATGATTTATATTTTTCTACTTATTAAAATCTCGAGTGGAACACTTGATTCTACATCCATCCATATAACAAGATTATATCCGCCTTCAACAGGTACATAACCCAGCCTTAGTTCTTTACCGGGAGACAGTTTTTTACCATTCATAGTTATATCAACGCTCTTTGCGCCCCAGCTTTTAATTACAAAGCAAGGATTTTGTACTGGAGCTTCTTTGCTGGCATTGATTAAAAATGAGACTTCCCCTTCTGTGGCTTCCATGATATACGCTTTTTGAGACTTGTCAAAATTGGCATTTTTAGCTCCTGAAAGGATTTCCAGGGTAGGAGGATAGTTCCAAAATTTTGCCAGGGGTATCAGTGTTGAGATATCTTTGTGGGTAAATCCATATATTGCCATGGACTCTGGCTCACCACCTCCCAGTGCACTATGTGTAACACGATCCGATCGCATAGCATAACGGCCATCGTTAGGCATCTGGCTCACAGGCCAGTGGTTCCATGGACCGGCAAAATGTGTCTTATCTGAGGCCCTCTCCTGCTCTCCCCAGGTTCCGATCTCTGTTCCATCAGGATATATGACAGCTACTTTATAATCAGACTTAAAGTTTACGATTGAGATTGATGCATTCTTTAACTTATTCTCAGGTATTCCATCTGTCCAATCTAATGTATAGGTTTCACCTTTAAGATTGGCAACCGTTAATGCCTGTAAGTTAATCTGATCTTCAGGAGTGGAGCCCGGCTGTGCAAAAAACTGAACATCCTGCCATCCTGTTTCTTTGTCATGGTAGTCTACGTATCTGACTGCCATTCCATCAGGATATATGGTATGATACTCATCGGTCCATGTGCGCCAATTTTCAAATTGGTAGGTAATACCAACAGACGCATAGCGCCAATGTATAACAACACGTGCATCCGTGTTCTCAAGAATCCTGACATGAGAATGCCGATTTTGCTTGTCTGCCATATGCTCAGCGCATCCAAATTGGGTCATAATTTCCGAACTTTGATCGCTCATCCATTTATTATTTTCAGTAACCCATCCGGCGCCATAATTCGCTCCTCGCCAGTAAACTACATTACAAGGTAGTTTATCAAACCTCACCACTATGTCAGCATAGGGACTCGACCTCCAAAGGTTATCCCAGAGTTCATGATAATGAAGATTTGTATAAGTTGCCCCAAATCTATCCGCAGATTCTCCATCTACCTGACCAGGTAAAATTCTGGGCTCAAGTTCAGGACTTGATAACAACTGCTTATCCTGACTAAATCGCTTATATATTTTACGGATCTCTTGCTCGGTCAGAGCACCCATATATATCCCAGGTTCGTCAATTAAGCCTTCTATGCCATATATCATTGCTTGATTCCCTTCTGGCGTGCGTATCTCCGGCGGATAATCCTTTGACACATGCTGAGTCGTTTTTTCTGGCTGCTTGTTCAGTCCAATAACAATATCCCCCGAAATTAGCCTTGGCTGAT
>Ga0209013_10005132_pt1 | contig 11333 bp, 8 predicted proteins | sample Cruoilmetagenom2_FD_187291 | JGI IMG/M metagenome (GOLD analysis project Ga0209013, IMG submission 187291) | Oil polluted marine microbial communities from Coal Oil Point, Santa Barbara, California, USA - Sample 2 (SPAdes) (version 2) | ecosystem: Environmental > Aquatic > Marine > Oil seeps ...
GCATCACTCATCAGTCCCATGCCAAAAAATACCAGACCTAAGCCCATGAGCATCATGCCATAGTATTTAATTTTTTCACGCTTGGCGGTAAAAGTCATAAAGAAGCCAACGGCAATCGGTAATAAGGCATAAGCGGAAAGATTAAACGCCAATAATTGTGCGGTTACTGTACTGCCGATATTGGCACCCATGATGACGCCAACAGATTGACTCAGAGTCATAACACCGGCAGTAATAAAACTCACGACAAGAACGGTGGTAACAGAAGAAGAATTTAGTACACCCGTCACAAAAGCACCAGTAATGGCTCCCATAAAACGATTGGTGGTTAATTTTGATAATAATATTTTTAATGTTTCCCCGGCTGCTTTTTTCAAACCGTCAGAAAGCATATCCAGACCAGCGAGAAAGAGGGCCAGTCCGCCAAATAAACCCATGCCTACTTGAAGCCAGTCAATAGGTATTTCTTTTATTGAGGAATTTGCCACCGGCACACCGGCAGATGAGGTAATTGCCCAGGCAAAAAATAATAAAGAAAGGAAACTTAAAATAGTAAATTTATTTTTAAAATTCATATTGCAACCTTTATAATGATTTTTCTAATTGGTTTTTATATTTGTATTGAAAAAGCTTCGTTTCATTTGCGGACTCGTATTGATTAAACAAGTATATAGATTAAACATCTCAGAAAAAAATTGTTGATGAACTTATTTTTTGTTTATTCTTTTGACATTTTTGCGCCAACAAGGCTGGATACGACAACGGCCAGGTAGAAGACTCCCACAACTGCTTCCATATAAACAAGGAAACGGGCTAGTGGTGCCACAGGCAATAATTCACCAAAACCAAGTGTTGTCAGAGTCACAAAGCTTTGTCCTTTACCTGAATAAGAGAGGCGTTTTTAATAGAAAAGATAGCTGACTTAAACGCTTATTGCAATAAACTCCTACTGAGATGGGCTTAGTAAACTTGTCAAAATAGAATGGATAGTGACTGCGTCCTGAGCTGTTAAAAAATGCTCTGAGTAACTAATGAGAGTTTTTGACTGATTGTTTAAAGCGGGTATATTATTCATATCCTGACTATAGCCGGGTACCAGAAAATCACCGGCAAAGGCACCAGAGGTACGCACTATTGAAAAATAAGGAATTTTGGGGTGTGCTTGATTATTGAGCCAGAAGAGCAGATTGTATGGCTGGCTTGGATATAATTCATGCAGTAAGCTTTCTGATTTTCTTACCACATCGTATTCATCCCCGGCAAAAACTGATTGTATAAAACGCCAGCCGGGGCCTGGACAAAAGAAGGGTTCATCAACCGCATCAATAGCCTGTGCTGCACGGAAGGTACCAAGGTGAGGTGTAGCAATGGTAATGAGAGCCGCAATATGGTTTGGGTAGTTATTTTTCGGCTGTTGTTGAAAAAGCTGCACAAGAGTATATCTTGCCACTAAACCGCCTGCAGAATGTCCTACCAGATAAATAGCTTCTCCAGGATGCCTTTGATTCAGCCAGTGAAGTGTTTTTTGTAACTGGTGTGACTGGTATTCAATTGGAGCTCTGGATGCCAGATTAACAGTATATAGTTTATTGTCATTTTGCTTTGGTGGCCTGAAAGGAGTGCCTGAACCACTTGCCTGCAGGGCAATAGAATGCCCATGATCATTCAATGTTCCCTGATAACTCCAGCCCTGTTGATGTAGGTATTGATTAATACCACTTTGCTGCCAGGTTATTGCATGATTATTAAATCCATGAATAAGCAGGGCAATGTCTGCAGAAACAGTGGAAATATAAAATAGCGGTAACAATGCGATAGCATACTTCAATGAGAGAAGTGATTTTAGAATGACCATTGATATCTCACCGACATGTTTTCCAGCTCTTAGCTTCCCCCTTTTTCAAAGGGGGAATGAGGGGGTTTAAGTTATTAATTTGCAATCCCCTCAATCCCCCTTCTAAAGAAGAGGGAAGTAAAAAGATAAAGTTTATTCAATATCTCTGATCCTAGCATATTTTAAAATAAAAAAATTTAAGATTTACATTGTTTATTTCTATCCTATACTGATGAATAGTTGTCAATATTTATTAAAACAGGGGGATTCTATGAAGCTTGAAACAATTGCTCTTCACTCAGGTTACACACCAGAACCAACAACCAAAGCTGCTGCTGTACCAATATATCAAACGACATCCTATACTTTTGATGATACCCAGCATGGAGCCGATCTGTTTGATTTAAAAGTCGCAGGAAATATTTATACCCGGATTATGAATCCAACTACTGCTGTTCTGGAACAACGTCTGGCGGAGATGGAAGGGGGCATTGGAAGTCTGGCAGTGGCATCAGGAATGGCGGCAATTACATATTCCATACAGTGCATTACCCAGTCCGGAGATAATATTGTTAGTACCAGTCAGTTATATGGCGGTACCTATAACTTATTTGCTCATGCTTTGCCTCGTCAGGGAATTGATGTGCGAATGGCTTCTGCAGATGACTATGATGGTTTAGAAGCTTTAATTGATGATAAAACCAGATTACTTTTCTGTGAATCTATCGGTAATCCGGCAGGAAATATTGTTGATATCGAGAAGCTGGCTGAAATTGCACATAAGCATGGTCTTCCGCTTATTGTTGATAATACAGTGGCAACACCCTGTTTATGTCGACCTTTTGACTTGGGTGCAGATATTGTTATCCATTCACTGACCAAATATATTGGCGGTCATGGAACGACTATCGGTGGAATAATCATTGATTCGGGTAAATTTGACTGGGCAGCTAACAAAGAACGCTTTGCTATTTTAAATGAACCTGATAAATCCTACCATGGCGTTGTTTATACGGAGGCATTAGGAGAAGCGGCTTATATTGGCCGCTGCCGTGTTGCACCGCTGCGCAATACAGGTTCTGCTCTTGCGCCGCATAGTGCTTTCTTACTTCTGCAGGGTCTGGAAACACTGAGTTTAAGAATGGAACGCCATTGTGAAAATGCCGAGGCAGTGGCAAGGCACCTGCAGAATCATCCTCAGGTAACCTGGGTTAATTACAGCACCCTGGATAATAGTCCATATAAACAATTATCTGAAAAAATTAGCAATGGTAAAGCTTCCGGTATTATCAGTTTTGGGCTTAAGGGCGGAAAAGAAGCCGGCGGTCGATTTATTGATGCACTACAAATGATTTTACGACTGGTCAATATAGGCGATGCCAAATCACTGGCTTGTCATCCCGCTAGCACTACCCATAGACAGCTAAATCCACAGGAATTGGAAACAGCAGGTGTGAGTGAAGACCTGGTTCGTATATCGGTTGGGATTGAACATATCGATGATATTATTGCCGATATTGATCAGGCGATAGATTGTGCAACGAAATAGAAAGATTAAAAGCAATATCAGGAAAAGTACCCTCTCCCTATGGGAGAGGGTTAGGGTGAGGGAATTTTACAGAAGGAAAACTAATCAGCCTTTTTAAAATCATCCAGAATACTATACAAGGCAGGTACCACCAGTAAAACTAATATGGTTGTTGCCAGAAGACCAAAGATAATACTGGTGGCTAATGGTATCAGTATTTGTGCCTGAAGACTCTTTTCCATAAGCAATGGGATTAAGCCGGCAATAGTTGTGACAGAGGTCAGCAACACCGCACGAAAGCGAGCTTTGCTGGCCAGTTTTGCAGCCTCAATTACTTTATGACCTTCTTGCATTTTTAGTTTCAGAAACTCCACCAGAAGAATTGAGTCATTGACTACGATACCTGATAAAGAAGCAAAGCCAATAATTCCCGGCATAGTCATATTAAGTCCCATCAAAAGATGTCCCCAGATAACACCAATAAGTGCCAGAGGAATAATAAACATCACTGACAGCGGTTCCCTATAGCTTCTGAACTGAAAACTCAACAGGACAAAGATACCTAATAAACCCAGGCTGAAACCCCTGATCATAGAAGCCCCGGTTTTGGCTGTTTCTTTGGACTGGCCTTCAAAACCGGTTTGAATTCCAGGGTATTGTTCCAGCAATTGTGGAATATAATGCTCACGGGTATGTGTAACAATTTCTCTGGCATTGGCAATACGGGTATCAAGATCTCCGGTAATGGTTACACTGCGCTGACCGTTAATTCGTTCAATACGGGAAAAACCTCGTGCCCGTTCGATATCAACTAACGTGGTGAGTGGTATTTGTTTGCCTTCTTTATCAGTGATGCGAAAATCATCTAAGGCATAGAGAGTGCTTTTATCAGCTTCTGCCAGACGAACATCAATTTCATAAGATTCCGGGCCAACCTGAATTTCATTAGCCGTAGTGCCCCAGAACGCAGCTCGAAGCTGGCTGGAAATTGTTGCTGCATCAATACCCAGTGCAAAAGTACCTTCCCGCATACGCAGTCTGATTTCAGGTTTTCCCGGACGTAGGTTATCGGATAAATCAAACACGCCTTCATAGCGAGACAGCCAGTTTTGCAAGTCTAAAGATGCCAGTTTCAAATCTTCAATTTTGTCACCATAAAGGCGAATTTCTAATGGGATTCCGCCCGGACCGATGACCGGTTCTTTGAAATTCAGTGCAATGACATCAGGCATTTCTCCCATGGTTTCACGCCATAAATTAATAATGTCATCAATAGAACCGCGACGCTGCTCAGCGGTGAGCAGGTCAACAGTAATGGTGGCAATATGTGAGCCTGATTCCCCTGAATCCAGATTTTTATTGTAATTGATTTGAATGTTTTTCAGGATGTTCTGTTGTTCGATCTGCATGGGTGTAAATTTTTTATCGACGGCATCCAGAGCATCAGTAATTTGTTTAACAATACTTTCAGTACGCCATAAAGGCGTTCCCTGAGGTAGTAATAAACGTGCTTCAATGGTATCACCCTCGATGTCCGGGAAAGCCTGAAATTTTAAAACACCACCCGATAACATTCCGAAACTGATAAGAAACAGACCCAGAACACTGCCCACAAATAAGTAACGGTGCTGTATCGAAAAATTGATAGCAGGCCCCAGAGTTTTGTCTCGAAAAGCATCCAGCATTTTATCAAAACGCTGGCGGAACTGTGAGCTTTCCCGTTCGTGATGCTTCAGGGAATGAGCCAGGTGATGAGGTAATATCAAAAAGGCTTCTATCAGACTGATGGCTAAAACAACAATTAATACCATGGGAATAAACTGTAAAACTTTACCCATATCACCGGACAAAAAAGCTAATGGGCCGAATACGGCGATGGTGGTTAAAAAAGAAGATAATACTCCGGGTGAAACCTGTTTTGTGCCGTCAATTGCAGCCTGAAGTGCATTTTCCCCTTTACGCAAATGAGTGGCAATATTTTCGGAAATAACAATGGCATCATCCATCAGAAGTCCGGTAGCTATGAGCAGGGCAACCATAGTAATCATATTGATACTTAAACCAACCAGACTCATGACAAACAGAGCACCTAAAAATGAGATAGGCAGACCCATGGCAACCCAGAATGCAAAACGTCCCTGGAAAAATAACCACATGGTTAAAAAGACCAGAAATAAACCCTGAGCCCCGTTTTTAACCAGCATAGAAAGACGGTCACGAACAATGGAAGAACGGTCACTGGTCAGGTTAAATGTCACACCGGGTGGAACCAGTGTTCTTTCTTTGTCCAGAAACTGTTTCACAGCATCAACAACGATCAGAGTGTCCTGCTGCTTGGGTTTTATGATTTCCAGTATGGCCGCACGTTGACCATTAAACAGCGTTTTTTCTTCGTTCAGTTCAAAGCGGTCAGTAATGCTGGCAATATCACCCAGGCGTATTTCTGCACCAGAATCGGCGCTGACCACTTTGAGTTCTGACAACTCATCGGGTGTTCTGCGCAAATCAGTAAAGCGAAGCAGAAGTTCCTGATCATGAGTTTCAAGAGAACCGGATGGTAAATCGACACCTTGACGGGCAATTGTAGTGGCAATATCAGACATATTTAAACTATAACGATGTAAAATATGTTTTGGGATTTCAATACGCAGCTGATGTTCAGAAAACCCCAGCACATTGATCTGTGCGATATCCGGGTCACGTAACATTTTAGTTTTTATCTGTTCCGCATAAGCTTTCAGATCGCTATCGCCCATTGGGCCGGTAATGGCAACTGATACCACCTGATCCGTTCGTCCCAGTTCTTTTATAACCGGAAGTTCGACTTCTTCAGGAAAATTATCAATGGCTTCTACTTCACTTTTTACATCATCCATAAAACGTGTGATGTCACCACCTTCAAGCATTTCAACGACAGTAGTACTGATCCCCTCACGGGCAACGCAACTGACTTCTTCGACATCATTAATGCCGTCAATTGCATCTTCAACCCGCTGGCAGATAGCTTCCTCAACATCCTCAGTACTGGCACCAGGGTAAATAATGCGGACTTCTATTTTTTGCGCTGCAAAGTCAGGAAAGGTTTCACGTTTTAAAGAGGGTAGTGATGTTAGTCCCAGAAACAGTAAAAACAGCATTAATAAGTTGCCGGCTGTCGGGTGACGAGCAAAAAAGGTGATCATTATTGAACCCCTTCAACTTGTCTCTTCAGTCGTTCAGCTGTATCAATGTCCTGTTTAGGTGACAGGAGCATACCCTTAATAGCAGGTACCAGATCAGAGATAATGATATTATCTCCGGCGTTAATCGGATTATCTGCAGCAGCACTGATTATGGCAAATTCAGGTTGATAGAGTTCAACGTTCACTTTTTGAAATGCCAGTCTGTTTTCTTTATTAAGCAGATACAATTGATTATTATGCAGAGCTGAACGTGGCACAATCAGACTGTCTGGACGAGCAGCGCCGGTTAAATGGACTTCTACAAAAAAACCTTTAATCAGCGGCGGTCTGTTGCCGGGCTGAACATTTCCATAAGGATCATCGACTTCAACTATGACGCCAATAGTGCGGGTTTTGGGATCCAAAGTATCAGTCAGACGCGCAAAGTGAGCATCCCAGATGGTGCTTAACCCGCCCTCGTATAATACAACTTTTGCTTTGATGCCCATCTTTTCTTTTAGCTGCTCCGGAGAAACGTTGAGCAGGTTTACACCGGCATTGCCATTAGCCTGAAGTAATCCGCGAAAATAGCGTATAGGGATCTGCACCTCAATTTCTGCTTTATCCAGAGCATCAGCCGCGGTTAGTGTACTGCCAACACGTACATATTGTGCGAGCTGGACATTGTCTACTGAAATTCGTCCAGTGAAGGGCATGGTAATTTGAGTATTATCCAGGTCTCTTTGTGCACTTCGAAGTTGTGATTGTTTTTGCTGCAGCTGAGCTTCAAGCAAGGCTCTCTGGCTGGGTATTAATTTAATCGAGTTATTTTGTGCCTGCACACTTTGCTGCTGGGCAAGCATATTTCGTTCCTGAGCCTCAACATCTGAAAAGCTAACACTGCCTTTTTTTACTAGTTTCTGTAATCGTTTAAGTTCTGCTTCTGCCAGCTGCAAAGATTTTTTTTCAATTTCCAGAGAGACCTGGGTATTTTCCAGTCTGGTGTTAATTTCATCCAGTTGAGCTTGATTAGCCATTATATCAGCCTCAATCTGGACAATATTTAATTCATAATCTGTGGGATCAATTTGCAGTAATACAGCATCTTTTTCAATAATGGCACCTTTTCCCAAATGAGGATGTTTTTTTACAATAATTCCCTCAACCTGTGCAACGGCTTCCCAGGTTGAAACGGGTCGAACTGTACCATAGCCGACCGCGGCAGGGGTAACCGTTAGCTGTGGGATTGATAAGGTTCGGACAATAGTAGCAGTTTCCTGTGCAGGTTTTTGTTGCGGTGTCGGTTTATTTTGCTTAAGCAGGACAATAACAACAATGCCAAGAATAACCGGAATGAAGAAAATCCAACGTTTTTTAAACAAAGTAACACCCTCAGTGTGATTAAGATGAACACGAAATTGTCATACTAATAGAATCAATGAGCTGTGGCAACCTATCAAACCCCGAATCAGGTTTTCACTGCTGATTCCTGTTCACCATCAAGAACTTCAATTAATCTGGGGATAAAACGGGCGAGTTCTCCGGTCATCAGATTAAAGTCTGCGTCAAAACGAGCGGCTGCATCTTCAGCACCATCATCTGCGGCCTGATCCAAAATCTCATCAGAAAATTTTAGGCGTTTGATAGCTAAATCATCTTGTATGATACAATCAATAGTATCATTCCAATTGACAGCCAACTTGGTGGCTTCTTTACCATTGTCCAGATGCATCTGAATTTCATCACTGCTGAGATCCTGACGCTTGCAGCGTAAGATGGCACCTTCATCATCAGATTCTTTTAATTCACACTCATCTTTGATGAGGAAATCATCTTTTAAATTATCACCTTTTAACCAGCTGGTCATCAATAAAGTCGGTAGTGTATTGGTTTTCAAGGGAACAACAGGCAGACTGCCCAGACTTTGTCGTAAAAACTCAACCAGTTCTTCGGCCTTATTGTTACTGGAAGCGTCAACAACCATGAGCTGAGTTTTCTGATCAATATAGGCGTAAGTACGTTTGGAACGGGTAAAAGCTTTGGGTAAAAGCTCCAGAATCAGTTCATCTTTAATACTTTGTTTGTATTTTCCAACAGGTCGGCGGTCGGTTTCGCTTTGTATTGCATCCAGTTTTTCATTCAGAGCATCATTGATCACACTGGAGGGCAGGATCCGTTCTTCCTGACGGATACAAATCATCGTGGTTTTACCAATATTATGCGTTAATGCAACATCCAAAGGGGCAACCCAGCCAAAAGAAGAAGCTTGTGTTGAGGCACAAGGCTGGAATGATTTTTCATCTAATTGTTTTTCCAGCTCATCGCTGGTAATGGAAAAGGGTTTGCTGAAGCGGTAAATCTTTAGGTTTTTAAACCACATAGTTGGATAGTCCTGGCCTGTTAAACAGTTGTGTAAAAATGAGGCAAGGATTATCCTAAATAAAGACTGTTAAGGCCAGCTCTTTTTTAAACTGTATGAATTACATTGGTGACAACACCCCAGATATGTAATGTTTCTTCAGGCGCAATATCAATAGGCTCAAAATCTTCATTTTCAGGCATTAAACGTACCAGACCTTCTTTCTTATACAGTCGCTTAACGGTCAGCTCACCTTCTACCGCAGCAATAACAATTTTTCCATGGCGGGCTTCCAGACTGCGATCGACAACTAGAATGTCATCGGGATGAATACCGGCATTAATCATAGAATAGCCGGTGACTCGAACAAAGAAAGTAGCAGCAGGATCACGGATCAGGTGTTCGGCCAGATCCAGCATACCTTCAATATAATCATCTGTCGGTGCCGGGCAGCCTGCAGCTACTTTACCACCATAGAGGGGCAGCTTAAAACCGCCTGAATGGGCATATTCTAAAATACGTTCCACCATGCTTTCAGGGACACGAACAGCCTTGGTGGATTCAGAATATTTACCAGTTCCTTTAGGACGTCCGGCACCGGGACGCTTGCCTCCTCTGGGCATAATATTTCTCCTGAATTAATGGTAATCAAACCAAATTAATGTTCTAAAGATAATGTCACATTAAGAATACTGTACTTTTATCAAGATGTCTATTTATTTTTTTTAGCTAATGCAGGATAATACCGCATCGTACAATGCTCTATAAATGAACGCCTTTATACTGAATCAGGATTAATACATTGATATCTACAGCAAACCTCACCATTCAATTTGGTGCTAAACCTCTATTTGAAAATGTCTCGGTCAAATTTAGTGATGAAAATCGCTATGGTCTGATTGGTGCGAATGGTTGTGGTAAGTCCACTTTTATGAAAATTCTTGGTGGCGATCTGGAAGCGACCAACGGTACAGTGACAATCAGTACCGGTGAGCGTGTCGGCAAACTGCGCCAGGATCAATTTGCTTATGAAGAGTATAGTGTCATTGACACAGTCATTATGGGACATGAAGAACTCTGGAAAGTAAAAGAAGAACGCGATCAGATTTATGCCAGGGCTGAAATGTCTGAAGATGAAGGTATGCGTGTTGCCGATCTGGAAGTTCAATATGGTGAGATGGATGGCTATACCGCGGAATCCAGAGCAGGGGAATTACTAATCGGTGTAGGTATCCCGGTTGAACAGCATTTTGGCCCCATGTCGGCTATTGCTCCCGGCTTCAAGCTGCGGGTATTATTGGCACAGGTTCTGTTTTCTGACCCTGACATTATGCTGCTGGATGAACCGACCAACAACCTGGATATTAATACTATTCGCTGGCTGGAAGACATTCTTAATGAACGTAATTGTACTATGATCATCATTTCTCATGATCGCCATTTTCTTAATAGCGTTTGTACCCACATGGCCGATCTGGACTATGGTTCTATCAATATCTATCCGGGTAATTATGATGAATATATGCTGGCTGCCACTCAGGTCAGAGAACGTCAAATGCAGTCCAATGAGAAAAAGAAAACAGAAATGTCTGAACTGCAAAAATTTGTGGAACGTTTTTCTGCCAATGCATCCAAAGCAAAACAGGCAACTTCCCGTCGAAAACGTCTGGAAAAAATCCAGCTGGATGATATTAAAGTTTCTTCACGAAAAAATCCGTTCATTCGTTTTGAGCAGGACAAAAAACTTTATCGCAATGCCTTTGAAATTGAAAATCTGAGTAATGGTTATGATGAACTATTGTTTAAAAATTTCGATATGCTGGTGGAAGTCGGCGAACGTATTGCCATTATTGGTGCCAATGGTATTGGTAAAACAACCTTATTACGGACTCTGATTCACGATCTGGAAGCAAAAAGCGGCAGGATTAAATTTTCTGAAAATGCCGATATCGGTTATTATCCTCAGGAACATGTCGATGAATTCGCCGCTGAAATGACTCTATTTGACTGGATGGATCAATGGGGACAGGAAGCAGATGATGATCAGGCCATTCGCGGTATTCTGGGACGCTTACTGTTTTCCCGTGACGACACGAATAAATCAGTTAAAGTCCTCTCAGGTGGTGAAATGGGGCGTATGGTTTATGGTAAATTGATGCTGGAAAAGCCCAATGTTTTATTTATGGATGAGCCAACCAATCACATGGACATGGAATCGATTGAATCATTGAATATGGCTCTGGATATTTATAAAGGTACACTGGTCTTTGTCAGTCACGACCGTGAGTTTGTTTCTTCATTAGCGACCCGTATTCTGGAGATTAAGGAAGATGGTATAGTGGACTTTAAAGGGACTTATGAGGAGTATCTGGCTAGTCAGGGGATTGAAGCATAAGTTGGCGTTCGGGAATGGCTGTGTGGTGAGCCGTGTTGATGTTGGGGGGCGGCGCA
>Ga0209013_10005133_pt1 | contig 11329 bp, 7 predicted proteins | sample Cruoilmetagenom2_FD_187291 | JGI IMG/M metagenome (GOLD analysis project Ga0209013, IMG submission 187291) | Oil polluted marine microbial communities from Coal Oil Point, Santa Barbara, California, USA - Sample 2 (SPAdes) (version 2) | ecosystem: Environmental > Aquatic > Marine > Oil seeps ...
GTCGATAGCAGCCATCTGTTGTCATGTCACATCAAGTCTAACGCAGTTATCAATACTGTCAGATCGCATCCTGACAATTACAGATGAAAGAACTGGCAATTTATGTTTCCTTAATCTTTTGTCTTTAGTCCCGTGTCTTCTATGCTTAATCAAAACATTATCGCGCCGAGGGCGACGCTCCTACAAGGTGTCATCATGCAATTATTAGATTGAACAGCCATTGCCAATGACTTGCTTTTTCACCCCATAGTTTCTGCAGTCTCTGATCTCTACCACAACTCCACCGATAATAGTTATAACGCACAGGGTTCACCTGATAATAGTTCTGATGATAATCCTCAGCCGGGTAAAATTCAGTCGCAGCCGTGATTTCTGTCGCAACAGGTTTACCTAGTTTTTTGATAATCTCTTCTCGCGATTCCTCGGCGAGTTTTTGTTGATCATCATCTGCATAAAAGATACCTGTACGATACTGTGTCCCATAATCGCAAAACTGTCCCTTACCATTGAGGGGGTCGATGTTTAGCCAGAATACCTCGAGGAGTTTTTCGTAACTGACTTTTTCTGGGTCAAAGACAATCTCTATAGCTTCTGTGTGACCGGTGACGCCAGCAGAGACCTGCCTGTATGTCGGGTTTTTTTGATGACCGGATGTATAGCCAGAGGTTGTAGAAATGACCCCATCAAGATTGTCGAAGGGAGGCTCCATGCACCAGAAGCAACCACCGGCAAAAATGGCTTTCTCAGTTATTGAAGAATTTGATTCTGAAGCTTCAGCAAAAGCAAAGCTGGATACTGTAAACAATATGATATTTATAAAAAAAAGTGCCTGATGGATAAATGCTCTTGCTAGTCTCATTTCCAGATCTCTATAGATGATTGTTGTTCTGATATCTGCATCAGACCACAATCTGTGAATATGGTTTCATCACAGACCTGGCAAATTTGAAGATACAGATTGATATCATGGAGAGTGCGATAGAGATTCGCTTGCCATTTTAAAGTTTGGGCACTGGCTTGAGCAGAATTGTCATAGTTTTTATCTGACAAAACACACTAAAAGTGCTAGAATTTTGCGCTTACGTCGCTCCGGTTATATATCGTCCTAAGACCTTTCAAGCGACACTTCTCCGGATACTGATTAGTTTTCTTTAAGGAAAGAAATGCGCTATCTGTCATTACTGCTGATCACGCCCCTGATTGGCGCAATACTGATTGCATTCCTGCCTGCCCGTCTACAGTGGCTGACCCGGTCGTTCGCCATCCTTATATCTGTTATCACACTGGTTATAGCCTGGAGTCTGTGGGGCAGTTTTGACATCCACAGCAGCAGCATGCAATTCAGCGAGGAATCACTGTGGAACCCGCGCCTCGGGTCTTCCTACGCCCTTGGAATAGACGGCATTTCCTATCCCATGGTGCTGCTGGCAACGTTGCTAAGTCTGATCTCGGTAATTGCATCGAAAAGTATCGTAGAACGCGTAAAAGGGTATTATTCACTGATCCTGGTGCTGGAGGCCGCCATGCTCGGTGTCTTTATGGCACAGGACTGGTCGCTGTTCTACATCTTCTGGGAACTGACGCTGATTCCGCTTTTCTTCCTGATCAACCGCTGGGGCGGGGCTGGCAGGCAAGCCGCATCGCTCAACTTTGTGCTCTACACCATGGGCGGTTCTGTTTTCATGCTGTTGAGTCTGCTGGTCATTTTCGATGCCACTGCCGGACACTCCTTTGGTTTTGCCGACATGCTCGCAGGAGCGCGCGAGCTGCCACAGCAGACACAAGTGGTTATCTTCCTCGGCTTACTGATCGGTTTCGGGGTCAAGATGCCGATCTTTCCGCTACATGGCTGGCTACCACTGGCGCACGTCGAAGCACCTAGCCCGATCAGTATCCTGCTGTCAGGTATTTTGCTAAAAATGGGCGCCTATGGCCTCATTCGTGCAGCAGATATGCTGCCGCTGGCCATGCTGGCGCTACAGAATGTACTCGTCGCAATCGCATTAATCAGCCTGATATATGGTGGTCTACTAGCATGGCGCCAGTATGACCTGAAAGCTATGGTTGCCTACTCATCAGTCAGCCATATGGGGGTTGTGCTACTGGGTATCGCTACCATGAACCAGGCGGGGCTGACCGGTGCTCTGGTTCAGATGGTCGCACATGGCCTGGTAGCTGGCGCCATGTTCCTGCTCATTGGATTGCTCTATGAGCGCACCCATACCCGTGATATAAACCACTACAGTTCACTGGTGCGCATCACCCCCCGTTTTGCCTTCTTTACCGTGCTGGCATTCATCGGTGCTGTAGGCATGCCAGGCACAGCAACCTTCATCGCCGAATTGCATGCCATCATAGGCGGCTTCCAGGTCTGGGGCTGGCTGGTGCTGGTGCTGAGCCTCGGTATGCTGATTAGTGCCGCCTATGCTATCCGCACCATCTCGCGCCTGTTTACAGGGCCGATTCGCAGTGAAATGCGTGATATTGAAGATCTGCGAACACCTGAACTGGTTGCCGCCTCCACACTGATCGGTGGTTTGCTGGTGGTTGGCTTTTATCCAGCTACTATAACGTCGCTAATGGGAACGTCCATTGCCCAGTTGAGCCAAACACTGGCTATCCTGCCATGACCGATTCTCCACAGACAAATACCCTGCGTGATATTCGCCAGCACCTGTGCGAGGCGGTTGCGCATTTTGCGCATGTGTTGCCCGGCCAGGCACCGATCAAGGATTTCGTGCATCACAATACCCTGCACGGTTACCAGCATCTGGAATTTTCGCAGGCTTTGAAAGTCGCCTATGAGACCAGTGGCAACTATGGTTATCTGTCAGCTGATCAGTTCAGACAATTCTATGCCAGTGGGCGCATCAGTGATGAGGACCTGCGGGCTATTCTGGATGAGGATAAACAACTCGAAAGCCAGAAGGTCGTTCTGGACGTTGACGGGCATCAAACTCACCTCAGGGATGTTCTGCTCACAGGCCTGATCAGACAGATTGAACCACTGACAGCCTGCCAGTTGAGATGGCAGACTGAGGAAAACAGGGCGCTTGATGAGTTCCAGTCAGATGTTAGCAGGGAAATGTGCGAACAGCTGCTGGCCCGGGCTTCCAAACATGGAATCAATGGTCAACGGGCCGCCGTAAACAACCTGTGGGAGGCCTGCCTTGATGTCCTCAGTCTCAATGACTGGTCGCTGCACCCTGAGGACCTGATCGACATGTCACCGGAACAGGCCGAACAACTGCTCGACAGACTCTCGCATGGTGAATCGCCTGCTGGACAGCAGGCCTTTACCCAGAGGCAGATGCAGCAGGAGGCTGTTGAGCAGTTGCATAATCTACTCGAGCGGGTGGGTAAAGATCTTACACTGGGCGGGTTTATCAGGGCTGTAACCGGCAAAAACATCATAGGTGAAATGCAAGCCAGCCTGGTTCGCCAGTTAGGAAACTATCTCGACCAGGGTATGGCTGCCTGGCATCACCATGACCGCAATGAAGGTTTCTATAGCGTATGGCGTCGCAGCGCAGCAGTGGACCTGGGCTGGCTGCTCGAAGGCATGGGCAGCTGGCATCATCATCTTGAGTCTCTGCCGGATGAAGCACTGGAGACAGTGATGGTGGAACTAAAGCGCCTTGGGCTGCCGCGTGATCGTTGGGCGAAATATCTCGAAATGCTGGCCCTGGAGCTGCCGGGTTGGTCCGGTATGTTTTTATGGCGGGATCAGCATCCGGCTTACGAAGGAGAACAACAACCCTTCGACATGATGGATTATCTGGCTGTTCGCCTGGTCATGGAACGTCTGTATGCTCAGCGCCTGAGTACACATTATTGGCGCATTGAACCTACCCTGGACATGATGCGCTGGTATTTTCGGCGTAATTCATCCGAATTTCAGGTGCGTTATGCATTGTATGAGCAGTTCCTGCCTGAGTACCTGGTTAATCGTGCACATCGTTTAACAAGTATGACTGCCGAGTCACAGCTTGAGCAGCGATCGGGTGAATGGCAGTCACTGGCTCAGCTTATCTGGACCTGGCGCTACAGCAGATCTGCCGGGCAGGCAGGTGCTCAGCATGCGTACACTGATGGCTGGCGCCTGTTCAGACTGTCACAGCATCTGGGCCTGTGTGGAGCTGATATTCTTCAGGCTGGAAAAGAAGGGGCCCAGAACCTGCTTAACAGCCTGGATAGTCTGGAAGATGAGACGACTGGCTTTATCTGGCTACGTGCCTATGAGCGGCATTACCGGGAACAGTTGTTCAATGCCATTAGCGCTAACCATGGGCGCGGTGCATGGCAGCTGCGTGATGAGCGACCCGAAGCACAGCTTGTTTTCTGTATGGATGATCGCGAGGAATCCTTCCGTCGTCACCTTGAAGAGATTAATCCACGTATCGAGACTTTTGGTGCTGCGGCTTTCTTTAATCTGTCGATTAACTGGCGCGGGCTGGATGATGACAAAGTCACAAAGCTTTGTCCTGTTGTGGTGACACCCAGCCATGAAATTCAGGAAACGGCAAACAAAGAATCAGCACAACTACTGGTCAAACATAAACAGCGTTACCAGCTCAAAGCTGGAATCGAAAACCTGTTACACCACGAAATTCGACGTAATTTGCTGACGTCTACTATTGGCTTGATGTTGTCAGCCCCGATGGCCCTGCTCAGCCTGACGGCGAAGACCCTGTTTCCGTATTACAGTGGTCAAACTGCAGCGCGACTGCGTGAAAGCTATGATCCTGCCGTGCAGACGACAATGATCACCACCGCTGCTGACGACAGTAGCGAAGCATCTCCTGAACACCCCCGACTAGGCTATACCACTGCAGAACAGGTCGAGCGCGTTGCGGCATTTATGCGTACCATCGGTATGACAGACGGCTTTGCGCCATTGATCGTGATTACCGGGCACGGCTCCAGCAGCCAGAACAACCCGCATCGCGCCGCCTATGATTGTGGCGCCTGCAGTGGGCGCAACAGTGGACCAAATGGACGACTGTTTGCCGCACTGGCGAACCGCAAAGAAGTTCGTGAAGGCCTCAAAGATTTGGGTATCGTGATACCGGAGGACAGCTGGTTCATCGGTGCCTCACACAACACCTGTGACGACGAGGTAGAATTGTTCGACCTCGATGCGGTACCCGCGTCACTTCAGGGTGCCCTTGAAAAATTGCAGGCAGAGCTAGCTCAGACCATCGAGCGTTCCGCACACGAACGCTGCCGTAGATTAGCATCCGCACCAAAGAATCCATCACTCAAGTCGGCTTTGCAGCATGTCGTCGGGCGCTCTACTGATTTCTCCCAGGCGCGTCCGGAACTTGGCCACGCCACCAATGCAGCGGCATTTATCGGCCGCCGTTGCAACACCCAGGGTGCCTTTTTCGACCGCCGTGTGTTTCTCATATCCTATGATCCGACAGCGGACCCTGAAGGCAAGATAGCTGAAGCCATCCTGCTTGCCGCCGGACCGGTAGGAGCAGGTATCAGCCTCGAATATTACTTCTCAACGGTCAATAATGATCGATACGGCTGTGGCAGCAAGATCACGCACAATATGACCGGATTCCTCGGTGTTATGGAAGGCGCAAGCTCGGACCTGCGCACCGGTTTGCCCCGACAGATGATTGAAATCCATGAGGCCATGCGGCTTCAGGTAATTGTCGAGGCTAAGACCGAGATCCTGACTGAAATCTATAAGCGTCAGCCACCTCTTCAAGAACTCATCGGCAAGGGCTGGTTGCTGCTATCTGCCAAGGACCCGGATAGTGACGCAATCCATGTATTCGATCCGAAAACTGGCTGGACACGCTGGGCTGGCAAGCTAACGGATTTACCGACAGTCAGGCAGTCGTCCGACTGGTATGCAGGTCACATGGAACCGCTGCAGCCGGCCCTGATTGAGCAGGAGGCGGTTCATGCCTGATGTAGAAAACACTATCTGGCTTATCCCCTTACTGCCCCTGCTAGGCACCCTGTGGATAGCTGTTGGATATATGTTGAATATGAATCGTGGAGAAGAGGGCGAACGGCATACCGCTTTTGTGGCGACAACGGCTGCCAGCCTGTCATTCTTAATCGCCGGCTACAATGCACTTAATGCCATGCTGTCCGGCAGTCCCGGGCATATCACTACTGGCGAGTGGTTCAACAGTGGTGAGTTAATCATTAATGTGAGCTTCATGCTTGATACCCTGGGTCTTACGATGAGCCTGCTGGTCAGCTTCATCGCTTTGTTGATGCTCAGGTTCTCGGTCAATTACCTGCATCGTGAAGCCGGTTTCCAGCGTTTCTTCATGATTCTGCTGTTGTTCACCAGCGCAATGCAGCTGATTGTGCTGGCAGGTAATTCTGTACTGGCTTTCGTTGGCTGGGAACTGGCAGGCGTTAGCTCCTATCTGCTGATCGCTTATGCATGGGACCGTCCTGTTGCCACGGCAAATGCCACTGCCGCATTCATCACCAATCGTATCGGTGATACCGGTTTTATTGCCGGCATCGTCCTGTCTGTGATCTGGCTGGGTGGTGCAGAATGGACAATGCTCAACAACACAGGCAGCCTGGAGAACCTGCAGATTGACCTGATTGTGGGGTGCTTCCTGCTCGCCGCCCTGGCCAAGTCCGCACAACTGCCATTCTCTGCATGGATAACACGCGCGTTGGAAGGCCCTACACCGTCCAGTGCCATCTTCTACGGCTCATTAATGGTACATGCGGGTATTTTCCTGCTGCTTCGACTCGAACCATTGCTGTCCCAGGCACCACCTATGATGACGCTGATCGCTGTTCTGGGTCTGCTGACAGCGCTGTACGGATGGCTTACCGGTCTGGTACAAACGGATATCAAGACATCCCTGATGCTTTCTACCGTGTCCCAGGCCGGTCTGATGCTGTTATGGATTGGTGTGGGCTGGTTTGATCTGGCGGCCTGGCATCTCGTACTGCACGCCATATGGCGAGCCTATCAATTCCTGAATTCGCCCTCAATGATGCACATGGTTAACCGGGCCGCACGGCCGGTACCCGCGTGGCTGGCCAGCCTGCGATGGTTGCATACTGCATCATTGCAGCGTTTCTGGCTGGATCCACTGGCCAACTGGCTGCTGGTGCGGCCAACTATTGCCTTGTCACGCGATGTACAGGATTTTGATGAAGAGGTCGTATCACGTGTTGTCGGCCTGCCGGCACAGGCCCGTGCCATTTCATCCGTACAACATTGGGAAGCGCACAAACAGGGGGCAAATGTCAGTGATGAAAACAAAATCGGCCAGGCCCGGGGCATGCTCGGGCATATTATGGAGTCTACGGCATCTATGTTGTACTGGTTTGAAGATCGGCTGGTTCTAAAAGGGGGCGGGGAAGGGCTGATTGGTCTGATCCAGCGCCTTGGTATTTTTGCCAACCACATTGAACACCTGCTCAGTCAGCCGCGCTATTTGCTGCTGCTGATCATGGCGACGTTTATTGTGATTCTCTAGAGATACCCATCATGCTATTTACCGAACTCAACTGGACGCTGAATTCACCTTACCCGGTGTTGATTACGCTGCAGATGCTGCCGCTGGCAGGCGCCTTGTTGATGCTGGCGATGAAGGATTCCGCATGGCTCAAGCAGGCAGCTTTGCTGGTAGCCGGTACAGAGATGCTGCTGGTCATCGATATGTTCACCCGCTACGACCATTCGACCGCGACCATGCAATTTGCCGAACGTCTCAACCTGATTGGCCCCTTTGCCTACCATGCGGCTGTCGACGGTATCTCTATTGTGTTTATGTTATTGACCGCTCTGATGTGCCTGTTGGTTGCGATCTACGGCATTCTCCGCGGACTTCAGCCCGCATCACGCTTCCTCAGCGTATTGCTCGGTGTCGAGTCGTCGCTGATGGCCATGTTCTCGACCATGAACCTGATGTGGTTCATTGTTCTGTCCATTCTACAGCTGGGTTTAGTTGGCCACATGCTGTGGCGCTGGGCACAGTCACCGGAAAAGGACTTCGCGCTGACACGTTTCTACCAGTTTATGGGCCTGGGCATACTGCTACTACTGGCGGGTGCGCTGGCGCTGGGCTGGAATGCGGCCCACGAGACAGGGTTATGGTCTTTCGATCTGTATGTTCTGGCTCAGGTACCAATGCTGGTCGGCTTCCAGTCTGTGGTCTTTTTCCTGCTGTTCTACGGCTTCTCGATACGCACACCCTTTTTTCCATTGCATGGCTGGCTGCCGTTGATTGCCGAACACGGTAATATCGCGATCGCCCCGGCTCTGTTCCTGGGTATCAAGATCGGTATCTATGCATTACTGCGCTTTGTCTTTCCGCTGGTCCCCGACGCGATCATCCAGTGGCACAATTATGTCGTAGGTTTCGCTGTCATTGGTATTTTCTATGCCGCTCTACTGGCCATGCTACAGGTAAATCTACGCCGACTGATTGCCTTCGCAGTGATCAGCCATACAGGCATCATAGTGATGGGGCTGTTCAGTCTGCACCACCTGGCTTTTCAGGGGGCAGTACTGCTGTCCATAACCTTCGGCCTGGCCGCCGCAGCCCTGTCGCTGGTGACAGGTATGATCTATCGCCGTACACGCACCACAAGGCTCGATAAACTAGGAGGCCTGTTCGATCATATTCCATTGCTCGGCATCACCTTCTTCATCGCCGGCCTGTCGATTATCGGCATGCCCGGTACACCGGGTTTTGATGCCGTACACCTGGTGCTCGAGGCATCGATCGCACGTTTTGGCGGGCTGCTTACTATTGCTGCGGCACTGGGCAACGTACTGGCTGCCGGCTTTCTGCTGTGGGCTTTCCAGCGTGCATTCCTCGGCGCCATGCCAGAGCAGGGTGCAGCCAGCATGACTGTCGAGCCGGCCAGCCCATCCGAGTTGCTGGTTGCCGGCCTGATCGTCGCCGTATTGCTGAGTACTGGTTTCCATATCACCCCACTGATGGAGCTTATCGAAATGCCGCTTGAAGCCATCAGCCATCTGTATCCCGGTGAGTAATTAGCGATATGTTTGAATCCATGCCAATCCTGTCTTTAACCATTCTTCTGCTACTTGCCGGTGGTTTGCTGATTGCATTGACACCAAACCAACGCTTCGTGCGCTGGACAGCGCTGATCGTTGCACTTTTGGAGTTGCTGCTTAGCTTGGTTGCAGTATTACGTTTTGATACGCAAAAGCAGGGCTTTCAACTGGTGGAAAAGGCCGACTGGATCCCTACACTGAACGTTCATTATCAACTCGGTGTCGATGGTATATCAATTCTGTTCCTGCCGTTGACGGCGGTGTTGTTCCTGGCTGTTATTATTTCATCCTGGAACATGGTTCGTGTGATGCCGCGTCTGTATTTTGGTTTATTGCTGCTTCTGGAAGCGGCTGTCATCGGAATTTTCACCGCAATGGATACCATGCTGTTCTTCTTGTTCTGGGAGATGACACTGATTTCCTTCTATTTTCTGATCAGTCTGTGGGGTATCGGGCCGCTGCGACGCTTTGCAGCGGCCAAATACACGCTCTATATGCTGATAGGCGGTGTTCCATTGTTATTTGCTTTCATCCTGTTGGCTATTAACCATGCTGATCAGACAGGCATCGCCATTCCTGCCGGCCTGAGCTTCGATTATCTGACGCTGCTGTCAACAGAGCTGCCTGCCGATACTGAGATGGTTGTCTTCCTGCTGTTGCTGGCAGGCTTTGCTGTCAAGACGCCGCTGATCCCGCTGCACACATGGCTGCCTGTGGTGTCGATGGAAGGCCCCATTGCCGCAGCGGCCCTGATGACAGGCCTGAAACTAGGTGTCTATGGCCTGCTTCGTTTTGCCATCCCACTGGCACCGGGAGCGGCCCAGGAACTGCATTGGCTGCTGGTAGGACTTGCTGTCATTGGTATCCTGTACGGTGCCCTGGCAGCTATGGCGCAGACAAATCTGCGTCGCATGCTGGCGTATTCCAGCATCTCGCATGTAGGACTGGTGGTGCTGGGTATTGCCTCATTTAACATCCAGGGCATACAGGGGGCAGTGTTCCAGACCCTGAACTTCATAATCATTTCCGGCGGCATCTTCATCCTGACCGGCTTTCTGCATCAGCGCACCGGTTCGACGGATTTCATCAGCCTGGGCGGCGTCGCCCGCAGCATGCCTTTGTTAACAGCCTTCTACTTCCTGTTCGGGATAGCCAGCATGGGAATACCCGGTACCAGCGGTTTCCCGGCCGAGTTCCTAATACTGTTCAGTGCACTGAAAACACACACCGGTGCCGGTCTCGCAGCCCTGGTCGGCGTGATTATAGGGGCGGTGTATTTCCTCCGCATTTACCGCCGGGTTTTCCTTGGAGCGGCTACATCATCAGTGGTTATTGGTGCTGTTGATCTGCGGAAACGTGAATTATTGATAGTAGCAACAATGGCTCTGCTGATACTCATTGCAGGCTTTTATCCCGCCATCGTGCTGGATGTAACTCGCATTGCCAGCGAAGGCTGGATTGCCAACCTGAATCCAGGTGGTCCCTGAACGCGACGAACACGCATTGCTCTGAAGATAAGCTATGACAAAAGTTCAATACCTTCATTGAATGCTACTCTGCACACACTGATTTTCTTCAGAATCATTTTACAGGTGTAAATATCGTGAGTTGTACTATGGTATTTTCTTGAAGTTTGGGCTTAAATATCTATTCTGCCGGAAGAATAGATAGAAATAATATTCCGGCGTGCTTTTACATTATTTTAACAGAAACATTTTCTAAATCTAAGGAGAAGAGAAATGAACATGCAGGAAATACGTGGTGTAGCCAAGGAACTGGGAATCAAAACATCTCGTATGAGTAAGGTAAATTTAGTCAAGGCCATTCAACTATCAGAAGGTAATTTTAACTGTTTTTCTTCTCCATTGAATGGCGAATGTGATCAGTTGAAATGTATGTGGCGGGATGACTGCTTTACTGCAGCTAAAAAAATTACACAGCTAGTTTAGGAACCACTGTTAATTACGTGCTTCTTGCAGAGGACCGGACCCATTCTCTGTGAAGCACGCTTAGTATCTGCACGCTTCTCATTTAGCAGAGACATGGCAGAATTGATCAAAGATACTTTACGTATAAAGCTACTGCTGTCCCATAAAATACATCATCTAGCGTCTCAAAATATTGCCGAATATAGATAGAAAGAGAAAGGAATTAATCATTCTCGACATGAAAATGAAACTGAACAGTGTCGGCATATCAGAAGTATTTGATATTTGTGGGAGGCGCGCCCTCGCGGCGATAGAGCCTTGCATTTCCTGACAATTCGCCCCGAGGGCGGGCCTCCCACAATCTTCGATA
>Ga0209013_10005134_pt1 | contig 11329 bp, 9 predicted proteins | sample Cruoilmetagenom2_FD_187291 | JGI IMG/M metagenome (GOLD analysis project Ga0209013, IMG submission 187291) | Oil polluted marine microbial communities from Coal Oil Point, Santa Barbara, California, USA - Sample 2 (SPAdes) (version 2) | ecosystem: Environmental > Aquatic > Marine > Oil seeps ...
TCTGCGGGTAGTACTTGATTTTGGATAGGAGTTGGCCACAATGCGAATCCCTGGCAGTACAGAATCATGCGCAAACTGATAGTGCAAACAGAAGATGAACTGCGTGCAGAAATCGATTTCTGGAAAAAATTTGTTGCTGAGCGGCAGGATTTCAGAAATGAGCCTGTACATCCGCGTGCATTTGAAGCACTGGAGCGTGCCGAGTCGAGACTGGAGTATGTATTGATAGATCAAAACAGGCAGGATGAAAGCAGAGGATCTTCTCCATTGTTGCATTAATGAGAGATGAAAACAGCTCTCAGAAATAGAATCCAAACCACGAATCACACGAAAATTTATTATATCAATTTTCGTGATTTTCGTGATTTTCGTGGTTGAAATAAAGTCTGGTTGGCGTAATCATGATTCAATGCGCTCCGCTTATTGACACCCTACAGAGTTGTCATCCCGAGGAAGTTAGGCATGAACGACGAGGGATCTCAAAGCACGAATCACATAAGATCTCTCCTGCGTCGAGATGACAACCTGCGACGAAATAACGGATTGCAAACCGGTTTTTTGTTCTTTTCCGTGTGATCCGTGGTAATAAAAGCCTTTCCACATCAATCCGCCATCACCGTGCGTTCCGCCGCCCAGGCGCGCAGGTAATCGATCTTCTCCTTCATCAACACCGAGAGAGGCCGGGTTTTGTTGATCTCTTCGAGGATGTGTTGCGTCGTCAACGGCTGCTGCTGTGCAAAAGCGCTGTAGAGCGATGCAACCACCGCCTGCTCTATCTCTGCGCCGGAGAATCCAGCCGATGCATCGCTGAGACGATCAAGATCGACAGCTTCGATCTCCTGATCGCGTTTCTGCAGATGGATTCTGAAGATCTCCGCGCGAACATCAGTGCGTGGCAAATCAACAAAAAAGATCTCGTCAAAACGCCCTTTGCGCAGCAGTTCAGGCGGCAATGCCTCTATATCATTCGCCGTTGCAACCAGAAACACCCTGCTGCCGCGCTCGGCCATCCAGGTCAGCAGGGTGCCGAGTATACGCTGCGAGGGCCCGCCCTCATTATCGGTCGAGAGCCCCTTTTCGATCTCATCGATCCACAACACACAGGGCTCCATGGTTTCCGCCGTACGCAGGGCATCGCGCAGATTCCGCTCTGTCTCTCCATAATACTTGTTGTAGAGCGCTGCAAAATCGAGCCTCAGCAGCGGCAATTGCCAGGCGCCGGCGATCGATTTGGCCGCCAGGCTCTTGCCAGCCCCCTGAACACCCAGCAGCAGAATGCCTTTGGGAGAGTCCAATCCGGCGGGCGCCTCATCTGCAAGAAACACGGCGCGTCGCTGCTGCAGCCACTTCTTGAGGTGACGCAATCCGGCGACATCGCCAAATTTTGCCGTCTCCATCTCAAATGTGAGCACAGCATCACTATCCAGCGTCCTGTATTTGGCCTCGACCAGCTCGTCGATATCATCATCAGCCAGAATGCCGTCATCATAAATCGCCTGTCGAATCAGACGTCGCGCATCGGAGAGTGTCATGCCAAGCAGGTTTTGCGTCATCGCATCGATGACGCTACGGCTCGCCTTGACGCTCTTGCGGTTTTTCCGCCCCCAGGCAGCGCTCTCCTGATGGATGATCTCCGCCAACTGCTCCAGAGTCGGCAGTGACAGTTCAAATCGGGCAGAGAGCGATTTCAGCTCGGCAGGTATCACGATCTCCGGACCGACAAAGATCAGGGTGTGAGCATGATCCGCGTGCTGTGCGGTTTCACGAATCAGCCTGATCGTGAGGGGATCATCCATCCACGGGTGACTATCGAGAAACAGGTAGATCCCGGCCGTTGTCGCCTGCGAAATCTGCGACAGCACATCAGCCAGCTTCTGCGGCTGGCGGCGTGTTGGAAAATCATCCTCCAGGCGACTCAAACCGGTTGCGACAGTCCAGCGATAGAGTGCTTTTCCATTGCGCACCGACAGGCGTCTGAACAGCGTAATCACCCGCTCTTCATCAGCAGTCTCAATAAAAACCGTCGAAATCCCGGATTCGATAATCAACTCAAGATCGATGATGTCGCTCATATTTTATTACCAGTTGTCATGATTTAGGAGGCTCTGATCAAGTCGCTTCGCCTACTTGGACGTAGGTGAGGGGCGTAAGCAGGCCATTCCTGCGCATTCTGCGCTCACGGCATTTGTACATCCGTGCACAGCAGATGCGGAAGCTTCGCGCCTCGACCAGAGCATTCCTGCAAGTTTTTCTACGGGGGAAGGGGCTAACTATCAATGAGTTACAATGAAAAATTGACTTCCCCTTCCCCCGAACCCCCATCCAATGGACTTATTCAGAGGTTCCTTTATTGTTGTTGGCAATGTACAGGGAAAACGAATTATGGCACGATAAGCCCGCTTGCCAATACTAATATCAATACCACCATTATGAGGGAAACAATGACTCGCCCCATTCACCTGCTTTTCACTGCCGTGCTCTTGCTGTGGGCGCTGCCTGCCGCAGCCGCACCACACTACATCAATCCCGAGCCGTTGAGCAAGATCGCAGCGGGCGCTGCTGTTGCCGAATTCAAGAAGGATGCGCGTGTACAACTGCCCGTAATTACCTGGGGTGGCGATATTGCCACCATTCTCGCTAATGGCGGCCAGGCGCAGACCCAACCAGGAAGCATCTTCAGCAAAGCTAAACTGGACTATCAACTGGTACGTGAGGATATCTTCTCCAACCAGGTGAAAAACTACCTCTCGGGAAAATCGCCCTATCTGCGCGGCACTGCCGGCATGATCAACATGGCGGTCGAGGCGCTCTCGCAGGATCCCCGCACCAAACCCATTGTAATCTACCAAATGACCTGGTCGACTGGCGGTGATGCACTGGTCGTCAAATCAGGCATCAGTTCGGCGAAGAGTCTCAAGGGCAAGACCATTGCATTGCAGGCCTATGGTCCGCATGTCGATTACATGACCAAAATCCTGGGAGATGCCGGTTTGAACGTAAACGATGTTCAGCTGCGCTGGCTGCCCGACCTGACAGGCACGGATAACTCGCCAATGGCTGCATTTCAGCAGGATGATGTCGATGCGGCATTCGTCATCATTCCTGATGCCTTGACGCTGACGTCCGGCGGCGCCGTCGGCACCGGCGCCGAGGATTCCGTACGCGGCGCACGGATTCTACTCTCCACACGCACCGCCAACCGCATTATTGCGGACGTCTACGCCGTGCGCAGCGACTATCTGAAGTCGCACCGTAAAGAGGTGCAGCAGTTTGTACACGCTCTGCTGAAAGCCGGTGAAGAGCTGCAAACCCTGGTTGCAGCCAAGAAATCACGCAGCAGCGACTATCGTCAGTTGATGTCCGGTGCTGCACTGCTGCTGCTCGATAGTGAAAAAGCAGTTGCCGATGTTGAAGGCCTCTATGCCGACTGTGAATTTGTCGGCTGGCAGGGCAATGTCAACTTTTTCGAAAGCCCGACTTTCCCCCGCTCCCTGGCGCACTTGACCCGGGAGATACAACCCGCCTTCATCTCGCTGGGACTCATGGGGGGGCAGATCCCCCTGCAGAGCGCCGGCTGGGATTATGCGCAGCTGCGTGACGGCCTGAGCCTGACCGGCCCGACATCCGGGCCGCGCTTCAACCAGGAGGAGGTTGCCATCGTCGTCGCCCAGAAGCAGCAACAGGGCACCCTGAACGAGGGTGAGCTGTTCTCGTTTGACATCTTCTTCCAGCCGAACCAGAACAGTTTCTCTGTCGACCTCTACCAGGACGCCTTCAAAAAGGTTGTCGAGTATGCATCAACCTATGGAGGCGCACTGATCACTGTCGAGGGGCATAGCGACCCGCTGGGATATCTGCGAAAAAAGAAAAATGGAGAGAGCTCCCTGGTGCTGGGGCGCATCAAGCAGTCCGCCAAAAACCTCAGCCTGTCGCGCTCTGTTGCAGTACGGGACAGCGTCATCAACTATGCGCTGAACCACGGCATCACGCTGGATCAGAGCCAGTTTGCAGTTGTCGGTCACGGCATCTCCAAACCCAAAAACGGGATTTGCGGCAGTGAACCCTGCGCGCCAAAAACCGAAAAGGAGTGGCGCGACAACATGCGTGTCGAATTCCGTATCCTTCAGGTTGAAGCTGAATCATCAGTCTTCAATCCACTCTAGGGGAGCTGAGTCCCATGGCGCGCTTCACCAAAAAAAGAATGACATCCCGCACCCGAAGGAAGAGCAGTCTTTTCATGCGGCTCCTTCCTGTCATCATCGTTATCTCAATTCTGTGGAGCTTTTGGACAGATTCGGATAAAGAAAACAACTCCGAACCTCCCATGGTTGCCTATGGTGAGCAGCCATCACGCAACGACTGGCCGCCGGTCTCAAGCTCCAGCAACAGCTTCACTGCCGCCAGGGACCTGTTAAAAGCCAACTACTATGTCATTCTCGATGGCTCAGGCAGCATGGACGAGAGTGAGTGCAGCAGCGGCAGAAACAAAATGGCGGATGCCATCGACGCGCTCTCGACATTCGTCGATTCTGTTCCGCAAGATGCCAACATTGGCGTATCGGTCTTTCATAACAACAAGATCATAGAGATGATCCCGCTGCAGCGTGAAGGACGTATCGACACGGCAAAACTCTCACAGATTGTTCCCGGCGGAGCGACCCCGCTGCGCTCAGCCATCGAGAGCGCCTATGCAAAAATGGCCGTCCAGGGGGGGCGTCAGCTGGGATATGGCGAATATCACCTGGTTGTGATTACAGACGGCCTGGCCACCGAGGGAGAGGACCCTACCGCTGCCGTGCGGCGGATGTTGTCCGAATCCCCCGTCAATCTCTACACCATTGGTTTCTGTATCGGTTCTGATCACAGCCTCAATCAGCCGGGGTTCAGCACCTACCGGGCCGCTGACAACCTCGATGCGCTGAAACAGGGGCTCAGTGAAGTGCTTGCTGAAGCGCCCTCCTTCACACTTGATAGTTTCCAGGAACCGGTAACAAAACCGTAACCTGACCAGTTTATGAACTCTCATCTGAAGGGATTTATTGTTGTTCTGATTGTCGGTGTCTCGCTGATTCTTGGAGTGCGCTATGCACTGCCAATGCTGCGCGACCAACTACAGAGGGACTCATCTGACTCATCCAATGTCAGGGGAGTACTCAATATCGGTACGGATAACTGGATTGGTTATTTCCCGCTCTGCTCGCCCGAAATGCAGAGACGCCTGCATGAGAGTGGCTATACGCTCAACTGTATCGATGACGGGGCTGACTACGCAAAACGCTTCAAGGAGCTGAAAAAAGGCAAGCTGCAGTTTGCCGTGGCGACTGTTGATTCGTGGCTTCTGAATGGCAAAAAAGCAAATTATCCAGGCATCATCGCCAGCGTCATCGATGAATCCAAAGGCGGAGACGCCATGGTGGCGCGCAAGAGCGTTGTCGCTGATCTCAACGCATTGAAGAGCCTCGCCCCCCCTCCCCGCATTGCCTATACACCGGATTCACCCAGTGAACATCTTCTCAAGGCGGTCAGTTCACATTTTGACCTGCCGTTTTTTCGTGGCAATGATAACAACTGGCGTCTCAAGAGCGATGGTTCCAGCGAGGCGCTCAAAGCGTTGCTAAAAAGCAAGGTTGATGTGGCCGTGCTGTGGGAGCCCGACGTCTCCCGCGCACTGGCTGAAACCGGCATCATCAAACTCATCGGCAGTGGCGACACGGACAAGTTAATCGTTGATATCCTGCTGGTCGAACGCCATTTCGCCAATGAACAACCCGAGGCCGTTGAAGCGCTGTTGCAAAGCTATTTCGCCACCCTCAATCACTACCATCTGAATCACAGGGATCTCGTCAGGGACGTTGCCGGGGAGACATCACTGGCAGTCGATCAGATCGAAGCGATGCTGCAGGGCGTCGCATGGGCGACACTGAATGAAAACAGCAGTGACTGGTTCAACGCCCGTGGACAAAACCCGGGAATCATCGATGCCATCAATATATCGATGGATATTCTGCTGCAACATGGAGACTTCAGCAGCAATCCACTCCCTGCCGGTGACCCCTACCGCCTGACGAATCGCCAATTTATCTCCGCACTCTATGCTCGGCACACTGGCATCGAAGCGGGAGCAGAGAGAGAGCACGGCCCCAGGTTTGCACCATTGAGTGACCAGCAGTGGAAGCAACTCAAGGCTGTCGGCACCTTGAAGGTGGAACCGGTCAACTTTCGTCGCAGCACGGCTCATCTCGACGATGGAGGCAGGAGTGTCATTCGGAAAATTGCCGGAAAGCTGGATCGCTATCCCAACTTCCGCGTCCTGATCGAGGGGCATACCGGCATCAGGGGTGATGCGTCAGCTAATCTGTCACTCTCAGCCACCAGGGCCAGGGCAGTGATGCAGCAGCTGATCTCAACCTATCAGGTTGATCCGCAGCGCCTGCGTGCTGTCGGCTACGGCTCCTCGCGCCCGCTGAAACGCCAGCAGGGTGAGTCTGACAGAAGATACGGCTATCGCCTGCCCCGTGTCGAGATCACGCTGCTCTCAGAGGCGTATTGATCATGCCGGGGTTATATAAGCAGAAAACAACACACAGCAAACCGGACCTCTCCCCCGCTGCGATTCACAAAGAGGTGACAAAAAAGACCCTTCAAAAGCCCTATGTGCTCTATCCTCTGGCAGCTGGACTGCTCGGTGGGCTGGCTGCTGTTGTACTGGAACCGGCTGCATACCTCGTCATTCCAGCGATTATCGGCGCCCTGGCCGGCGCCGGCGCCTGGATTTATGACATGACCTTGCGCAGGCAATTCCATGCCGGAGAGTACCTGAAGAAGATTCATGCCATCCTCGAGTCAGACAGAAAAGATTCACTGAAGCGTCTCAAACTGGCGCTGCAGGATGTCGAAGCAGAGGCCGAGCTCAATCAGCTGCAGCGCCTGCAGGCAAAATACGACACATTTGAAGAGCTGCTCAGGCGCAAACTCAATCCCGGTGAGCTGAGTTTCAATCGCTACCTGAGTATGGCCGAACAGGTTTTTCTTGCCGCTCTTGACAACCTCAAACACATTGCCGATATCAAAAAGAGCATTGCCGCCATTGATGAAAAACATATCCGCAAACGCATCGGCAAGCTGGGCAATGCTGCATCAGATTCAGCCTCCCTGAATCAGGAGAGAGAGGCATTAATGCAGCGCCTGCAGCTCCTGCAGCAGCAACGTGATAAGATTCAGACGCTTATGACCCAGAATGAAGCAGCCATGACCAAGATGGACGAAGTGATGGCGGCAGTTGCTGAAATGACAACCACGAATCGCCGCGCCACCATGGATATAGAGGATGCCATGATGGAACTGGAGAGACTGGCGCAGCGCGGTGTGGACTACTCGAAACATTGAAACACAACGAACCACATAGGATGTGCTGAGTTTGCGAAGCGCATCATCAATCGCAATTGACGCGCTTCATTCCTCAGCACATCCTATGCAAACAACAGGGATAACTGATGTCACAAATGAACCAAGAGAGTCAACTGATCTTCGCTGACAGGGAAAAACTGCGCGAGGATCTCCATCTCGTCGAACCGCTGGAGATTCATGCCACGGCAACTACCGATCCTGAGCTTGATCAACAGGCTGAGGATGTGGTTGCACGCATTCTCAAAACCGATATCAACAATGCCGGTGAGCACAAGAAGACCAGTACGGCCATCGAACAGATCGGCATGGATCTGCAGAGGGAGGCGGCCAGGCGCAGCGCCATGCTCAAGCAGCCGTTGACCAAGCTGATGGCCGACAGTGAAGAGGGCGGCGAGGTCGCCAAATCGCTGATCGATCTCAAACTGCAGGTGGAAGAGCTGGATCCCGCCGGTGTCAGCTTCGACTCTGGCTGGGCGACACGTCTGCTGGGCTATTTGCCGGGTGTCGGCACACCCGTCAAACGCTATTTCTCCCGTTTTGAAAATGCGTCGACCGGTATCGATGCCATTATCAACTCGCTCGAAACAGGGCGAGAGCAGCTCAAGCGTGACAACATCACCCTCACAGACGACCAGGCGGCAATGCGCGCCCTGACGCTGAAACTGGAAAAAACCGTCAAGCTGGGACAGCTGATCGATCAACGTCTGCAGAGCGAGCTGGAGAGTGAAATCCTGGCCGACAGCCCGCAATACAAGTTCATCGCCGAAGAGCTGCTGTTTCCATTGCGCCAGCGCATCCAGGATCTGCAGCAGCAACTGCTGGTCAACCAGCAGGGCTACCTGACCACCGAGATGATCATCCGCAACAACAAGGAGTTGATCCGCGGCGTCAACCGAGCGCTCAACACCACTGTCAGCGCACTGCAGGTCGCCGTTACCCTGGCTGTCGCCCTGGCAAACCAGAGAATCGTTCTGGAGAAGGTTCAGGCAATCAACAAAACCACCGAGAACCTGATCGCCGGTACGGCATCACGGCTGCGCACCCAGGGGGCGGAGATTCAGAAACAGGCATCGAGCAGCCAGCTGGATATCAATCTGCTCAAACAGGCATTCTCCGACATCCGCATTGCACTCGATGATATCGACACCTATCGTCAGCAAGCATTGCCGCAGATGGCTGAGAATATTCTGGAGATGGAGCGCATGGCGGCCGAAGCCGAACAACAGATTCACAAGGTTGAACATGCCGAAGAGGTTGGCGCAGACTTCCCGCTGGAGATTACCGATTGAAGCCCCTCACCCCAGCCATCTCCCGGAGGGAGCGGAAGCGCTGCGCATTGCACCATAATATTGGCAACCAGGCTTTTGGGCCTCTTGCAAAACTCTCAAAAGCTGTCATTTCGACTGAAAGGAGAAATCTTAACTTATTGATAAATAAGATCTCTCACATTCGTTCGAGATGACAAAATTCACTATTTACGAATTTTACACGAGGCATTATTAACTACGGAACACACTGAACACACTGAACACACAGAAAAGCAAGCATAATCATTCCGTGTTGTCCGTCTATTCCGTGGTAATAATCCTGTCATTTATTTCATGTATGAAATAAAACTATGAATCAAAAAAGCACTTATCAGCCGCCGCGTATTTTTGGCATTCATGCAAATCCCGGGGCAAAACTGCGTCTGCTGTTAGTCGCCCTGCCCTTTGTCATTCTGCTGATCTCCTATTTTACAGCTTCGCATTTTCGCCATCAGGAGAACTCCAGGGACAAGCTGCTGCCGACGATGTCACAAATGGTTGACGCCGTTGATCGCATGGCCTTTCAGGAGGATGTGCGCACCGGAAGATACCTGATGGCCGAAGATACCCTTAGCAGCCTGAAGAGACTGCTGACAGGCGTATTGCTGGCTGCCATTGCAGGATTGTTTACAGGAGTGGTGCTCGGGCTATTCCCCGGTTTCAGTATCATGCTCAATCCATTTCTGACATTCATTGCCATGATACCACCGTTAGCGATACTTCCGATTCTGTTTATCGCTGCCGGCATTGGCGAAGCTGCAAAGATCACCCTGATCTTTATCGGCATCTTTCCCATCATCGCCAGAGACACCCGCCTTGCCGTGCTGAAACTGCCCGGCGAACAGATTACCAAGGCGCTGACGCTGGGTGCTTCCCAGTTGCAAATCGCATGGCGCATTACCCTGCCCCAGGTTCTGCCGCGTCTGCTCGATACCATCCGTCTATCGCTGGGCGCCGCATGGCTGTTTCTGATCGCTGCAGAGGCGATTGCCGCCGACAGCGGACTTGGCTACCGTATCTTCCTGGTGCGCCGTTATCTGGCGATGGATGTCATTATTCCCTATGTGTTGTGGATTACGCTGCTGGGCTTTCTCATGGACCTGGGCCTCAGACATGTGGTCAAACTCGCTTTTCCCTGGTATCAAGGAGCAAGAGAGTGAGCAGCAAAAACGGTTTTCTGCATATCGAGGATATCTACAAGGCCTATGGCGACAAGCTGGTGCTCGATAATATCGACCTGTCGGTCAAACACGGGGAGTTCTGCACCCTGGTCGGTCCCAGCGGCTGTGGAAAATCGACTCTGCTGCGACTGATTGTAGGCGCCGAGTTCCCTACTGCCGGGCGTATCACTCTGGATAATGAGGTCATAGGCACACCTGACAGGCACCGCGGTATCGTATTTCAACGCTACTCACTGTTTCCACACCTCAGTGTCATCGACAATGTCAGCCTTGGCGTCAGACTGGAAAAATCGCTCGGGCGCAAGACCATTTATGACGAAGCGATGGAGTATCTGCGCCGCGTGCGCCTGGAGCAGCATGCTGATAAATATCCCCATCAGCTCTCCGGCGGCATGCAGCAACGTGTTGCAATCGCCCAGGCGCTGATCATGCAACCGAAGATCCTGCTGATGGACGAACCTTTCGGTGCGCTCGACCCCGACACCCGTGAGGAGATGCAGCTGTTTCTGCTCGAACTGTGGGAACAGCAGGAGATGACCGTCTTCTTCATCACCCATGACCTGGAAGAGGCGGCCTTTCTGGGTTCACGGCTGCTGGTGCTGTCGCAATACTACAGCGATGATCGTGGCGAAAAACATCCCGGAAGGGGCGCGAAGATTGTCGCTGACCACCAGTTGGCGCGCTCTGTATCAGCCACAGGGGTCAAACGCTCAGCGGAATTTTCCGCATTGATCGAGCAGATCAGGGAGGTGGGTTTCAACCCGGAGTATCTACAGCACGCGCGTGATTTCAACCTTAAGCACCCGGATGCTTTTCAAACACTGACCACCCAAGAGTTGGAACCCTGAAATAGAGCGCTGAAGGTCAATTCATCCCGCCATGATCGACGCCTATCTCACCCTCTTCTTCAGCGCACTGGGTGCGGCAACCATTCTGCCATTCTCCTCGGAAGCAGTGTTAATAACCCTGCTGCATAGCGGAGAGTATGACACCTCCATGCTGATCGCCTCAGCTTCTGCAGGAAATATCTCCGGCTCCGTCATCAACTGGATACTGGGATTCAACCTGCTGAAGTTAAAAGAGAGATCCTGGTTTCCATTTCATGAAAAAAGTATTGAACGCGCATCACAACAGTTTCGTCACTATGGAGTGTTGTCGCTGCTGCTTGCCTGGGTTCCGATCATCGGAGATCCATTGACATTGATCGCCGGTTTTTTCAAGACGCCTTTTTTGCTGTTTCTGCTGCTGGTCTCTATCGGCAAGGTTGGTAGGTATCTGGTGCTTACAGGATTTTTTTGAATAACATCTCTTCCGTAGAATGCTGCTGAGAGATGTAGGGTGCAATAAGCGGAGCGCATGGCGCCTTTCCATGCGGCGCAATGCCCGTTGGTTATTGACGCCCTACAGATTCGTTATTGCGAGGAGTGGAACGAC
>Ga0209013_10005135_pt1 | contig 11328 bp, 11 predicted proteins | sample Cruoilmetagenom2_FD_187291 | JGI IMG/M metagenome (GOLD analysis project Ga0209013, IMG submission 187291) | Oil polluted marine microbial communities from Coal Oil Point, Santa Barbara, California, USA - Sample 2 (SPAdes) (version 2) | ecosystem: Environmental > Aquatic > Marine > Oil seeps ...
GACGAGTGCCCATATTAAAACCGCCATAAGCACCTATTCCAAATCTAAATTGATTCTTTAATGAGTACCTTATCCGATATTCAGATCTGGTTGTTTTAAAAGGTCCGAATTCAAAATGAATGGGAAATACCAGGTTATCCAATTTTAACTTTGACTTTCTTAAAGGGTATGCAAATGGAGTCTGGACAGTTTTGCCTTCATCATCAACCACATAATAAAGATTATCCTGTGATTTTAACCCATTAAACTGAAAGGAAAATCCATAATGGAATCTCATAAAATTGGTCTTTTTAAATACCCTTGTCCTCCATGTCCAGCCTATTTCAAAAAATCTGCTTCCCCATACCTTATAAGGAGTATCATTGAGCGACTGACCTTTGATTATGGCATTATTTAATCCAAAAGCGAAAACCAGATCCGAATAAGTCCTACGGTCATATTTAGTCTTTTTAGTAAAAATATCCCACTCCTCATCATCTATTTTTATTGATACATCCTCATCTATTTTTATTGATACTCCAGCCTCGTCTTCACCATTGGGAGTATTCTGATTCTCACCTAGTACATCTCCCTCATTTCTTTCTAACAAAGCAATTTTATTATCTATTATCGCCAGTCTGTTTTCAATATTAAATGCTCGTTTCTGGGCCGCCTCTTCTTTGAGCTTATTTGCTTCCTCTATGCTAATTTCACCTTTATCCGATCTTTTATTAATAGCTTCAACTTCATCCTTTAGGGCTTCCTTTTCCTCAAGTGTAATCTTTTCTTTCTGTTCTTGAAGTGCTTCAATCTTGTCTTTGTAATTATCTTGTGCTACCATTGTATTGGCAATAAAACACATTATAACTACTACGAAATAGGTGTTGATTGTTTTCATTTTAATTTTTGATTAATGATTGATGAATATACTCCTTACTTCTTCCTCAATATCAATTGAAGAAATTATTTTAAAATGTGTACTAAAGATTAATTATTACGATCTGCAACGGCAGTTCTCACTTTATTATAACCCGACCTAAGTTTTTCGAAAATCTGATCCCGGAATGACTGATCCAACTCCTCTTCTACCTGCGAAAGCAATGTCGACGGATTAACTTTGTTATCAGAATTCAAAAGGTTCTGTGCCAAAATTTCTTTTTGCGCCTGCCTTAGGAGGGAATCTACTTCCAAATCTGTCAGCTCTTTGTTATTTGCTTCAAGTGCATTTACTCTGGCCAATACTTCTGCTATTTTAGTGTCAATTTCCTCATTTGAACCTTCCGATGCATTATTTTGGAGTTCTTCAGCATTTGCCAGTTTAGCATCTTCCGATATAACCAATTCTCTTTTAGATTCCTTTTTTGGCACTGTGGTTGACTTTTCTTCGTCCGCTTCATAGGAATCCTCGACTGCGGTAATTACACTTTCTTCCTCAGGAGCTGGTGTTTTCAAAAGTTCTTCTTTTTCTTTGTCAACAAAAGGAGTTGATGGTTTAGCAGCAACTTGCACCTCTTGATTTAAAGTCGCATCATCAGTTGTAAAGTAGAGTACAGATAGTATCAATATTCCTATAAAACCTGCTGCAATTCCGTACCTGAAATATCCGGTTCTCTTCGGTTCATATTCATTTCTGATCTGTCCTTTAATCCTATTCCAAGCATCCTCTGAAGGCTTAATTTCACTTCCTTTAAAGGTTTCCTTAATATGATTTTCAAATTTAGTGGGTTCCATAACCTAGTATACTTTGTTCTTTTAATTTATCCTGTAATAATCTCCTGGCCTTAAACAACTGGGATTTGGATGTACTTTCTGTAATATCCAACATTTCTGCAATTTCTGAATGCTTATACCCTTCTATCGCATAAAGCACAAAAACCATTTTATAACCTTCAGGCAAATTATCAATTAGCCGCTGAACATACTCAATATCAATTGAAGAAGGGAAGGTAATTTGGTTTGGAGTGTTATACTCGCAGACATCATCATCAAAGACTACAAATTGTTTTTTTCTGAGATAAGAGATGGATTCTCTAACCATGATTTGTCTGATCCAACCTTCAAAGCTTCCTTCGTGCCTAAATGAATTCAAACTTTTAAATACTTTCACAAAACCATTGATCATAACATCTTCGGCATAATGCAGGTCCTTTATATACTGTCTGCACACTCCCAGCATCTTAGGCGCAAACTTCTCATAAATAGCCCGTTGTGCATTAGGATGACCTAAAATTGCTTTCCTGATCAGCACTTTTTCATTATTGTAAAAAGAAATAATTTTCAAGCGTTTCATTTTACTCTTCTATAGATAAAGACGTTTTGGAAATCAAAAACGTTGCCCGAAATCTGGAATTTTTTTGAATTAATTTATAACCCTTTGTATATGTGTTGATTAGGTGTTATTTTTTTCTGTCTACCACATAACTTACCATAAGGCTAAGAGCATCTTTATATTCAGAATCCGGGTAGGTATTTAAAAGTTCCAAGGCCTTATTTTTAAATTCGTTCATTTTAGTTTCTGCATAAGAAAGACCTCCCTTTTCTTTTACAAGGGCAATTACTTCCTTAACACGCGACTTATCCTTGTTATAATTTTTTACTGAATTAATAAGCCATTTTTTCTCTTTGGGGGTACTGTTATTGAGTGCATATATTAAAGGCAGGGTCATTTTTTGCTCCTTAATATCTATTCCCGTGGGTTTGCCAATTTTCTCTGTTCCATAATCAAAAAGGTCATCCTTTATCTGAAATGCCATCCCACAAAGCTCTCCAAACTTTCGAAAAGTTTCAACATCTGTGCTATCGGGCTTTACGGAACATGCTCCCAGACTACAACATGCCGCAATAAGCGTGGCCGTTTTTTGCCTGATTATTTCGTAATATACATCCTCAGTAATATCTAATCTTCTGGCTTTATCTATCTGAAGTAATTCTCCCTCACTTATTTCGCGTATAGCTATTGAAATAATTTTAAGTAAGTCAAAATCTTCATACTCCACAGAAAGTAGCATTCCTTTTGAAAGTAGATAGTCCCCAACCAGGACAGCGATTTTATTTTTCCAAAGTGCATTTATGGAGAAGAAACCCCTGCGTTTGTAACTATCATCTACTACATCATCATGCACCAAAGAAGCAGTATGTATTAATTCTATAACTGATGCCCCACGATAAGTCCTTTCATTTACTTCACCATTATTAACCAGCTTTGCGGTAAGAAATACAAACATAGGCCGCATTTGCTTTCCTTTACGGTTTACGATATAATAGGTGATTCTGTTAAGAAGAGCCACTTTTGTGGACATGGAATCACGGAACTTTTTTTCAAAGAGTTCCATTTCTTCATTGATCGGTTCCGTTATTTGTGCGACAATTTTCAATAGAATTCTTTTTATCGATGATGAACGATAAATTTAGGAAAAATAACAAGGGGAACGAAGTGAGAATAAAGAAATAAGAAATTGAATCTGATCCCCAGTTCGTCTAAGTTTTTTTAGCTGCGTTGACGCATTTTTGTATTATTAAATTGCGATCCTGATTATATAGATTTATTAGCCAATTGTCCACAAGCTGCATCAATATCTTTACCTCTAGACCGGCGAACTGTAACTACTATCCCATTTTGTTCCAGAGCTTCCACATATTTATCAATGGCATCATTAGATGCCTGCTTAAAGTCGGAATCATCTATAGGATTGTACTCTATCAAATTTACCTTTGAAGGTGCAAATCTGCAAAATGCTATTAAAGCCTTTATATCCTTATCCTTATCGTTAATGCCTTCCCACACTACATACTCGTATGTAATCCTGCTTTTTGTTTTTGAATACCAATAGATCAAAGAATCTCGCAGGTCCTTAAGATTAAAGGTCTCATTGAAGGGCATAATAGACGTGCGTACTTCTTCTATTGCTGAATGAAGAGAAACGGCAAGTTTAAATCTGACTTCCTCATCGGCAAGTTTCCTGATCATTTTTGGAACCCCCGAGGTAGAAACTGTAATTCTTTTTGGAGACATGCCAAGTCCTTCAGGAGAAGTTATCTTATCGATTGCCTTCAAAACATTATTATAATTCATTAGGGGTTCACCCATTCCCATAAAGACAATATTACTCAAAGGTCTATTAAAATAGAGCTCGCTTTCATTATTGATTACCACCACCTGATCATAAATCTCGTCCGGATTAAGGTTGCGCATCCTTTTTAATCTTGCCGTGGCGCAAAATTTGCAATCCAAACTACAGCCTACCTGGCTGGATACACAAGCTGTGGTTCTTTCTTTGGTTGGGATAAGAACTGATTCTACCACTAACCCATCGTGCAATCTGACAGCATTCTTTATAGTACCATCAGAACTCTTCTGTAATTGATCTACTTTAATGTGATTAATTACAAAATATTCTTCCAGTTTTTTACGTGTTTCTTTGGATAGATTAGTCATTGTATCAAATGAATGTGCAGATTTCTTCCACAACCATTCGTACACCTGATTTCCACGGAATGGCTTCTCCCCATGAGTTTCAAAAAACTCACGAAGTTGCTCCTTGGTAAGGGCCCGAATATCTTTCTTGCTTGAAACCATTGCTTAAGTAAAAAAAAACCTGCCGTACCTATCGGAAAACAGGTAAGGGCAGGATTCTTTATTTAAATAATACATACTTTATATGATGAGCATGGCGTCACCATATGAGTAAAATCTGTATCCTTCAATTATTGCTTCTTTGTAGGCCCTTTTCATAAGATCATGACCCATAAATGCAGAAACCATCATTAAAAGAGTAGATTTTGGCAGATGAAAATTAGTTACCATGGCATTAGCAATACTAAAGTCGTAAGGTGGAAATACAAATTTATTGGTCCAGCCATCATACGTATTCAGTGTGTGTTCTGATGATACAGCACTTTCCAGGCCTCTCATAGCTGTTGTTCCAACAGCACAAATTCTTTTCTTCTTAATTTTAGCTGAATTTACAATCTCTGTGGCTTTCTCATCAATCACCAATTCTTCACTATCCATTTTATGTTTGGAAAGGTCTTCTACTTCTACCGGGTTAAAAGTACCAAGACCTACATGAAGTGTGAGCTCGGCAAATTCAATACCTTTAATTTCGAGTCGTTTTAATAAATGTTTGGAAAAATGTAGTCCGGCTGTTGGTGCCGCTACAGCACCTTCATGCTTTGCATATATCGTTTGATACCGGGACTCATCTTCAGGCTCCACTTCTCTTTTAATATACTTTGGAAGAGGTGTCTCTCCGAGTTCTCTTAATTTCCTTCTAAAGTCGGTATAAGATCCATCATAAAGAAAGCGAAGTGTTCTTCCCCTTGAAGTAGTATTGTCAATAACTTCGGCCACCAAATTCTCATCATCCCCAAAATAAAGTTTATTGCCAATTCTGATCTTTCTCGCAGGATCGACCAAAACATCCCACAACCTTTGTTCTTCATTCAGTTCACGAAGCAAAAACACTTCTATCCTGGCCCCGGTTTTTTCCTTATTGCCAAATAATCTGGCCGGAAATACTTTGGTGTTATTAATAACCATTACATCTCCTTCATCAAAATAATCAATAAGATCCTTGAACATTTTATGTTCAATTTTACCAGTATCTTTATGAACAACCATTAATTTGGATTCGTCTCTGTGCTCTGCCGGATATTCTGCCATCAGGTCTGTTGGCAATTCAAAACTAAAGTGTGATAATTTCATATGTGAATTTTAGTTCGCCTTTTTGGCGGCTGCAAATATACAATCCTGAAGTAGGGCTTGTCAAGTAAAAGTGGTATTAAATACCTTTATAGCTCTTTAATCTTAAATCCTAGTTGTTCCAGATCTTTCCAAAAATCCGGGTACGATTTGGAAACTACCTCAGCATCGTTAATGACTATTGCGGTTTTTAAAGCCAGTGGGGCAAATGCCATGGCCATTCTGTGATCGTTATAAGTATCAATTGCCACCTCGGAATTTATTTTATTTGAAGATTCCAAAGTAAGTGTCCTATTGGTAACTGAAACTTTAGCCCCGAGTTTGGAAAGTTCATTTTTTAATGCCTGCAGCCTATCTGTCTCCTTTATTTTTAAGGTATGTAAACCGGTAAGATGACATCCAATTCCTAATCCAAAACATGTAACGGCTATAGTCTGTGCTAAATCAGGGGCATTTGAAAGATCGTATTCAACATTAGCTATTTGATTGGTTTTAATTTTAACCAGACTAATGCTATCCTCTTTAAATAAGGTTTTAACACCAAAATCTTTATATAGTTCCTTAAGAACGCTATCGCCCTGCAAACTATCCTTTTTATAGGACGACAAACCAATATTCGTCCCTTCTTCGCAGAGAGCAGAAATACTGTAAAAATATGACGCCGAACTCCAATCAGACTCCACTGTTATGGAACTTTCGCTAACTTGTTTTTTTGGAAGTACCCTTACAGTATTCCCTTCAAAAGAGCTCGCCACCCCAATTTGGTCTAACAAGCCCAGCGTCATTTTAATATAGGGAACAGATGTGATATTCCCTACCAGTTCCAATACCAGACCATGATCCAAACTTGGAGCAATAAGCAATAAAGCAGAGATGTACTGACTACTAATATCCGCCGGAAGGCTCACCTTAGATTTGTTGAGTATCTTTCCTTTTATCATCAATGGAGGATAGTCCTCATTTTTCAAATAATCGATATCAGCACCCAAATTTTTCAATGCATCAACCAATATTTTTATAGGTCGTTCCTGCATTCTCTGTGAACCGGTAAGGGTAACTTTTACTCCCTCCTGAGAAGCAAAAAAGGCTGTTAAAAACCGCATAGCTGTACCTGCGTGATGTATATCTACCCTTCCTTCTTTAACCTGAATACCTTCTTGCATTACAGCAGCATCATCAGAATTGGACAGATTTTTAATCGTAATTCCCGGATAAAGGGCATTGAGTAACAAAAGTCTGTTAGATTCACTCTTGGAACCTGTGATTTTAATCTGGGATTTCAGAAGATTGTCTGACGGGCCGGAGAGGTGTAATTTCAAATTGATACTGTTTTTAAACCGAAAGCCAAAGATACTACTATTTCAATTTTTTATTGTTCTGGTGTCTGTCGTGGTCTCGTTTTGCCTTTATATCCAATTTGCGGTCAAAAGCTTGCTGAAGATCGATACCGGTCTGGTTTGCCAGACATAGAACCACGAAAAGAACATCGGCTAATTCTTCTCCCAGATCCTTTTCTTTATCCGATTCCTTCTCACTTTGTTCCCCATACCGCCGGGCAATAATACGAGCCACTTCCCCTACCTCTTCTGTAAGCTGGGCCATGTTTGTCAATTCATTAAAATAACGAACGCCATGATCTTTTATCCAATTGTCAACAGCTAACTGTGCATCTTCAATTTTCATAAGTCTTTATTTTTTGTGTCAATTATTATAGTAACCGGGCCATCATTTACCAAGGTCACTTTCATATCAGCACCAAAAACTCCAGTGCCTATCTGTTTCCCCAAATCTGTTTCCATTTGATGTACGAAAGCTTCATAAAGGGGAATAGCAATATTGGGTTTTGCTGCCCTTATGTAAGAAGGTCTGTTCCCCTTTTTGGTTGCTGCATGTAAAGTAAACTGACTTACCACAATAGCGTTTCCCTCTGTTTCCAACAAAGACCGGTTCATTACTCCATGCGTGTCATTAAATATTCTCAAGTTTACTATTTTATTTGAGAGCCAGGCAATATCATCCCGGGTATCAGAATCCTCAATTCCCAACAATACCAAAAAACCCCATCCAATTTGAGAAATTGTTTTGTTATTTACAACAACACTTGCAGAGGATACTCTTTGTATTACGGCCCTCATAATTCTTCGTAATTGTCCATTCTATAGGTGTCTTCATCCTCGGTAACAATCTGAACATAACTCCGATACCTGCTCCATGACACCTCATCTTTATCTAATGCAGCTTTAACCGCACATTTTGGTTCGTCTAAGTGCAGGCAGTTATTAAACTTACAATTGCTCTTCAGTCTAAAAAATTCCGGAAAATAATCTCCTATCTCATATTTGTCCATATCTACCATACCAAAACCTTTAATCCCCGGAGTATCAATAATCCTTGCCCCGAAATTCAAGTCATACATTTCTGCAAAAGTCGTAGTATGTTGTCCCTGAAAGTGCTGATCAGAAATTTCGGTAGTCTTTAAACTTAACTCAGGTGCTATGAAATTAATAAGAGTGGATTTTCCCACTCCTGAATGCCCGGCAAACATACTTGTATGTTTCTTCATCAAGTCTTTTACCTTATCAACATTCTTTCCTGTTTTTGCAGAGATCCCAATACATGTATAGCCGATTTCTCGGTACAACGCAGCCAAATACTTTACTTCCGCCAACTCATCCTCATTATACATGTCTACTTTATTAAAAAGGAGTACGGTTTTTATATCATAGGCTTCGGAGGTTGCCAGAAATCGATCAATAAAAATAGTATACGTTCTTGGATTCTTTAGTGTGACCAATAAAAAAACCTGATCAATATTAGCCGCTATAATATGCGTTTGTTTCGAAAGTTTAACTGATTTTCGAATTATATAATTCTTGCGATCTTCAATTTTAGAGATAACGCCTATAGTCTCATCGCCAATTTGCTCAACTTCAAATATAACCAGGTCGCCTACAGCAATTGGATTGGTGCTTTTAATTCCCTTAATTCGGAATTTCCCCTTGATACGACATTCATAAATATCTCCGGCGTCAGTTTTTACTGTATACCAACTACCGGTAGACTTATAAACAATTCCATGCATAAATGTTTGTATTTCAATACAAAGAAACGATAATACTTTAATTTGGGGCGGTATATTTTAGCAGGAAAGGCCAAAAAACCAGTAATCTACACAAGGATTTATGAAAAAAAAATAATGCTACAAAAAAACCCGGCAAAAATACCGGGTTATTTAATTATTAGTTTAATTTTTTAGTCTTTAAAAATTATTCTTCCTCCAGCCAGAGTTTTTTTATTTACATCTTTTGGATTTCCATATACATATACATCCCCTCCTGCCTTTACACTGATATCCAATTTTTGTGAAGCGTAAAGTTCTGCCTCTCCGCCTGCTGAAATATTTACACTTGCTACTTCTGTTAACAATTTCCTGCCTTCAAATACTCCACCGGTATTTATAACAATTATTTGATTTTTAGCCAATCCGGATGCCTCAATTTTACCTCCTGTGACCGCCTTCATTTCCACATCCTTGACATCCATTCCAATTTTTATATGTGATCCTTCCTGGGCTCTTATTTCTATCTTCTCCTTTTGAACAAGTTCATTACAGACAATTTTAGCTCCTTCATTTCCGTCTATAGTTCGCAAATCTGTATAATAAACCTCTACAAAGGTATCCTCGCCCTGGAACTTTTTTTCCAGCTCCATACGTAATTTTAAAACTCCATTCTTATTAACGAATGTGATATCGTAAACATTATGCCCTTTAATAACTATACGGTTATCATCAGATTTAATAAGGTTCACTTCAATTAGATCATAAACTTTTATTTCCTGAAAATCTCCAACTTCTTTGTCAAGCATGGTTTGTGAAAAGCCATTAAAGGCAATAAGAAACATGCAAAACAACATTACTTTTTTCATAATTATTTGTGTTACTAGTTTTATTAAAGATACCGTTATTTAATTTTTGTTACACTTTATATAAGGATCTTAAAAATATTTAACTTTTAATTTTTACGCTCTCAGCAGCATTTATGATTTTCTCCTGATGATTTATTGATTCCTGGTGAATAGCCTTAAACATGCGAAGTACAAATTCTTCACTCAATCCTTTAGATTCACCTTCCAGGATCATTTTGCCCAATATAGCATTCCATCGATTCGTTTGAAGAACGGCAACATTACGTTGTCTCTTTAATTCACCTATCCCATCTGAAACTTTCATTCGCTTTCCAAGGGTGTCAATAAGCTGATTGTCAATAATATCAATTTGAGTCCGCAGGTTATTAATTTTTTGGTTGTATTCTGCTTCCTCATCTGTTTCCTTTCTAATTTTTAAGTCTTCCATGATTTGCACCAATTTTTTAGGAGTAACCTGCTGAGCCGCATCACTCCAGGCATTATCCGGGTCATGATGTGTTTCAATCATTAATCCATCATAATTCAAATCCAGGGCGGTCTGTGAAATATCAAATATCAATTCCCTGTTACCACTAATATGTGAGGGGTCATTAATTAAAGGGAGATCCGGAAATTTGGTCTGCAATTCAATAGCCATCTGCCATTCCGGGATATTTCGGTATTTGGTTTTCTCATAGGTAGAAAAACCTCGGTGTATTACTCCCAACTTCTTAATATTAGCCTTTGATAATCGTTCTACTGCTCCTAACCATAAAGACAGGTCAGGGTTTACAGGGTTTTTAACCAGGACAATTTTGTCCGTTCCTTCCAAAGCATCAGCAATTTCCTGAACTATAAACGGGCTAACGGTAGAGCGTGCACCTATCCACAGCAAATCTACATCATGTTCCAATGCAAGATCTACATGATTTTTGTTAGCTACTTCAGTGGCTGTCTTAAGCCCGGTTTCTTCTTTTACTTTTTGTAACCACTTGAGACCAATAGCTCCAACTCCTTCAAAGTTTCCGGGCCTGGTTCTCGGCTTCCATATACCAGCGCGATAGTAGTTTACATCTGTATCCTTAAGCTCATGGGCTATTCCCAATACCTGATCTTCAGTTTCTGCGCTACATGGTCCTGCTATTACCAGGGGATGTGATAATTTCATATCATCTAACCATGATCTTAAATTTTTTGAATTCTCCATTATTATCTGTCTTTACTATTTTGTGGTATTCCTTTTAATATTGATTTTATCTTATTGGTATTGTCCATTTCTTTATATATGCCTTCAAAATTATTATCAATTAGTTTTTGTTTAAAGGCTTCCAGGTTCTGAATATATTCATCCAAAGTCTCTACGACATTCTCTTTGTTTTGTTCGAAAATAGGGGTCCACATGGCCGGTGAGCTTTTTGCTAATCTTACTGTACTTTCAAATCCACTACCCGCCATGTCAAAAATGTCACGCTCGTTTTTCTCCTTTTCAATTACCGTTTTACCAAGCATAAATGAGCTTATATGAGATAGGTGGGAGACATAGGCAATATGGTGATCATGTGCTTCAGGATTCATATATCTTATGCGCATACCCAAACTACTAAAAATACTTAATGCCCTTTCCTGAAGTTTGAATGCAGTTTTTTCTACCTCGCAAATGATGTTTGTTTTACCTTCAAACAGTTCCGAAATAGCAGCGGAAGGACCCGAAAATTCAGTACCGGCAATAGGGTGACAAGCCA
>Ga0209013_10005136_pt1 | contig 11323 bp, 8 predicted proteins | sample Cruoilmetagenom2_FD_187291 | JGI IMG/M metagenome (GOLD analysis project Ga0209013, IMG submission 187291) | Oil polluted marine microbial communities from Coal Oil Point, Santa Barbara, California, USA - Sample 2 (SPAdes) (version 2) | ecosystem: Environmental > Aquatic > Marine > Oil seeps ...
CGCATCATCATGTCCCGTTGCACTATATCGCAGCTCCTGCTTAACGGATGCTATAAGATCTTCTTCAAACATCGGACTGTGCTCGAAAGCCCAAGTTCGTACCCCGGTCATTCCCAGTACTTTGGAGTCACGAATAAGCTCCGGCGGCAGAGTTGTCCGCGTTTTCCCGCAACCAGCCATGACGGTCATCAACATCCCCAGGATTATGACCGCAAAGGTTGAAGATAGCATAGCTCTGGTAATTATTTTGGGAGACTTAATCATAAAACACCTCGCTCAATGATGTTTATATTAACAAAATATGTATTAAAATGATTAATGAAAATTAGAATTCCAGGATCAGCAGGATCAAACCAAAAGGAAAAATAGTAAATATATCGTGTTCAAGAATTATTAGAGTTCAGGAGTGTTACTAATCCAAAAATTTTATGCGTTCTATGTCCTTTTATATAAAGGTTTTGAATCAACGCAAAGTCAGCTTTATGATCATTGCAATATTTTTCAACTTTTTTGAAGTAAAGTTCTAAAACTTGAGGTAGGGTAAGTTTCTTTTCCGGGCCTATTGTTAGTTCTATACCATTTGCATAAAAAGAAAATTTATCAAAAGAGATTGTTTCATCTGTTTCTAGCATGTCAGATAGATCTTTTTCCGAGAAGATATTTGAGTATATTGATTTTTGAAGGGTTGTCTCGTTGAAAGTTAAAATTGCCTTTTTTAAAGATTCATAATCAGTTTGGACTATACGATAATCCTTATTGTTTCCAAGTGATATTATTTTTGATTTCATCTTATTGCCCTCCATGGTTCTTCCAGTATAAAAACCTTTCGATTTTAACCCCTATGGGGTGGTAAAATTATCTCGTGAAATATGAAGATTAAAGATTTAAATTTTAGCATATGTAGCGCTGTTAAGTGAGGTATAGCTGACTACCGCACCGGAATGTGAGTATAAGTGACCTCAATCAAAAAAGGAATATGATTTGAGCACCGCACTGCCGAAACCGAATAGGGGCTTTTATTTTTTCACAACAGCTTTTGTTCAATGAGCATCTTGAGTCAAACCGTTTCCGTAAGGGCCGATAAGATTTGCCAGCTCCTGGCTTTCGAATTCAAGGTACTCACGCAGATCCTTTAACGAATAATTCAGCAGTCGTTTGCAGCACCTTAAAGACCTGGCGGGTTTACGGGCAAATTGCTCGGCGGTCTTCAAGGCGGCATCTCTGAGTTCATCAAAGGGGACGACCTCGTCTACCAGCCCGAGTTTCAACGCCTCGTGAGCCGTGATATCTTCCTCGGCCAGCATTATTTTATAGGCCTTGCTGACACCCATAATCTTTGACAAAAAGAAGGCCCCTCCGCCTTTAGGAGCCAAGCCAAATTCAAGACATGGATTTTGAAGTATCGTATTATCGGCCACAATCCGGTAATCACAGGCCAGGCTGGCATTTAGAAATAAAGGCAGGACTTTGCCGCTGTTGGTATGGATAACGATCTGATTCATTTCCTGAATCTTTAATATGCATTGATCTAAGGCATTGAACATTCGATGCACGACACCGATATCCGATTTGCTCTGGATAACCTCGTTGAAAAATTCGATATACTCATCGCGGCCCGGTTTATTCGGTGAACTCAGAATCAGTACTACTTTAAGCGAATCGCTTTCAGATACGCGGTCAAGATAGCCTAAGAATGCTGTTTTGGCGTCTAAACTGGTTGCCTGCTGCATAAGATTTTCCTCAAAACTGAGCAGCAATATATTTCCGACTATTTCTCCTGAAAAAAAACCAAAAGTTCCCTCTAAATCAAGTATTTTTTTCATCCCAATGCCTCCTTTTGATAGTGAACCTTTCAGCAGTCCAGTTCAAGGACCAGGGGCAGAAAATCATCCGGTAAACGAAATAGGGGCCTAAAAATATTTATCCTCGGAATCACTTAACCACACCGGATGCTGTTTCGGCGGCTCCTTTCTTTATATCACTGGCCATCACTTTTAGTTTAATATTTTCAAATAATTTCCAATGAGAAAATTGATCCACATATGAATAGATTACCGGCACCACCGCCAGGGTTAAGACCGTGGAAGAAAGCATTCCACCGGAGATAACCACGGCCATGGGTTGCCGGCTCTCACTGCCCACTCCCAGGCCCACGACTACGGGAATGACTCCCGCGATAGTGGAGATGGCTGTCATGAGAATCGGACGCAGCCGGGTGGCTCCGGCTTCCACCAGCGCATCATGAATCGGCATGCCCTTGGCGCGCAGCTGATTTGCATAATCGATCAGAAGAATTCCGTTTTTGGTGGCCAGTCCGACCAGAAGAATCAAGCCGATCATGGAGAAAAGATTGAACGTATTGTTCAGAAGGAAAAGCAGACCGAAGGCTCCGATAAAGGAGAGCGGCAGCCCGGTCATAATGGCAAAGGGCTGGGTAAAACTTTCAAATTGCGCCCCAAGCACCATGTAAGTCAGGATAACGGATAGAAAAAAAGCAAATGCAATATATTGGCCGGTTTCCCTAAACGCCTCGGCCCTGCCGGAAAATTTGGTGGTGTATCCCTCTGGCAGAATATCATCGGCTACCTGCTGGACTTCGGGCAGGGCTTCACCTAATAGCTTGCCCTCCAGATTGGCATAAATCGTGGCCGAGCGTTGACGGTCCTGACGATTGATGGCGTTGGGGCCAACGCCCGTTTCGATATGGGCAAAATTGGTAATATCCATTAGTTTTCCCTTTGACGAGCGAATCCAGATCCGTTCAACATCCAGCGGTAAAAGGCGTTGCTCTTTTACAAGCCTCAAACGAATATCGTAACTTTTGCCTCCCTCCTTATAACTGGCCACGTCGGTGCCCCCCAGCATCGCACCCACAGCGGAACCGATGCTGCGGATACTGATTCCGGCATCAGCGGCCTTTTCGCGATCGATTCGTACCCGCACTTCCGGTTTTCCGATTTCCAGATCACGGGTAATTCCGATATAACCCGGAGTTTTTTCCAATCGATCCATAATGGATTTTGAATACCGATCAATGGCATCAATGTCCGGGCCTTGTATGACGAACTGGATGTCTTCGTTGCGCGAGCCGGCACCCAGAGGAGAAATGTCCGAAACCGTGGCCCGCACGTCCGGTATTTTTCGGATGATGCTGCGCACCTCCGATTGGACTTCCTGCTGCGATCGGCGGCGCTCATTTATTTCAACCAGAGTCACAAATGCGATTCCTTTGTTGGATCCTCGAACACCGGCAATAGAAAAAAAATGGGCAACCTCCGGAATTTTTTGAAGCTCACCCTCCAGGCGCCGCATGATGGTATTGGTTTTTTCAGTGGAATAGGGCAGCGGGGCTTCCAGACGAATCAGGAATTGACTTTGATCTTCGGCCGTGATGAATTCCTTGCCCACCAAAGAAAAAAGCCATCCGCCGAAAAGGAGTGCGGCAAAGGCAATCACTAAAATGAAAAATCGATGCCGCAGAAACCAGGACAGCATCTTACGGTAAACGGCGGTGAAGTGGTCCATGAGACGGTTAAAAATCCTGAACGTATTGCCGGCCCCGTTGCCCGGCAATGTCAAAAACCGTGAAGCTAGCATGGGCACGACGGTAAGCGCCACAAAAAGCGAACATCCTACGGCAAATGCCATCGTCATCGCAAACTGAAAAAAGAACCGGCCGACCATCCCGCCCATAAACGCAACCGGCACAAACACTCCGGCAAGGGTCAGGGTGGCGGCTATCACAGCAAAAGACACTTCCGCAGAACCTTCGCGGGCCGCCGTCATGGGATCCTTTCCCAGCGCCGCACGGTGGCGATAAATATTTTCCACCATGACGATGGCATCGTCGACAACCAGCCCGACCGCCGTAATCAGGGCCAGCATGGTCATATTATTGAGGGTGAACCCGAAGGCATAGATGCAGGCAAAGGTTGCGATGATGGAGGTGGGAATCGCCACCGCGCTGATCAGCGTGGTTCGAATGTTTTGCAGAAAAAAGAGAATGACCAGGGCCGCCATGATCGATCCGATCAAAAGTTCGAATTTAACCTCATTGATGGAAGCCTCTATGAAGCGGGTGCTGTCGGAAGCGATATGGATCTGCATTCCCTCGGGCAGCACACTATGGATGGCAGGCAAAGCCGCTCTAACCTCCTCCGCAATGGCGATTTCGTTGGCCCCGGAGCGAGGCGCCACCCCCAGCGCCACGGTTTTTTCCACAGTGTCTTTTGTTATAAATCGCGCCACGACCGTGCTTTCCTCCCGGCCCGCTTCGGCATATCCGAGCAGACTGAGGCGGATCGGGGCCCCTGCCCGGTAGGCTACGATCAGGTTGTTAAACGCTTCCGGTGATTCGAATTCTCCGATGGTGCGGATGAGATACTCTTTTTCGGTGGACTCCAGCTTACCGCCGGGCATTTCAATGTGCTGGCGTTTGATGGCGGCCGACACTTCGTCTACGCCGATATTATAAGCCGCCAGGCGCTCGCGGTACAGCCAGATGTTGACCTCTTTTTCACGACCACCGGCCAGGCGAACCTCCCCTACGCCCTGAATTTTCTGCAGCAGCGGCCGGATCTGTTCGTCAACAATTTTGGTCAAATTTTCGATAGCGTACTGCCCGGTAATTGCCAGCCACATAATCGGCTGGGCATTGATGTCCAATTTGTCGATGACCGGAACTTCCGCCTCTTTGGGAAGATTCCTCAGGCCGGCCGAAACCTTATCGCGCACTTCCTGGGCGGCTACATCCAGGTCTTTGGTGAGCTCAAATTCTATCGTAATCCTGGACAGACCCTGCATGCTCTGGGAGGTGATGTGCTTGATGCCGGAAACCGAGCTGATGGCATCTTCCAGTTCGTCGGTAATTTCGTTGTCGACCTCCTCCGGGCGTGCATTCTGCCAGACGGTGGTGACCGTTACCATGGGAAAGTCCAGGTCCGGAAATAAGGATATCCCTAAGCGTCCCACACCAATAAGACCGAAGACCACCAGCGCCAGGACCATCATGGTAGCGGCAACCGGTCGTCTAATGGAAAATTCAGGTAATAACATATTCTTTGTCCCTATAATCTGGCGGCATTTTTATTTTCCGGCTTCCGGCTGACATCGACTTCCATCCCGTCCTTAACGGCAAACTTGCCCTCCAGGATGACCGTTGCGCCGGGCGCAAAGTCGGGATCCAGAATTTCCGCCCACCCGTCCTTTATTTTTCCGATGTGGACCGGATGCTTGTGCGCAACATTCCCGTCTACAAGATAGACATAGGTTTCCGTCTCGGTCCGGATGACACTTTCCCACGGGACCGTGACCGCATTCTCGTGAACCGAGACGATAATCCGGACACGGGCGAACATTCCGGGATGTAAGGCCTGATCGGGATTATCCACCTGTGCCTTGACGGCAAAGGTCCGGGTTAAAACTTCTACTTGCGGGGCAATAAAAAATATCTTGCCGTTGAAAATCTTATCAGGATAGGGTTCAATTTTCAGCTGGACTTCCTGTCCGATAAAAACGTTCGTGAAATATTTTTCGGGAACTTTAAACATTATTTCAAGAGGATTCAGATCCACAATGGTTAACACCGGATCTCCGACCCTTAAGTAATGCCCGAGTGAAAAGTCACGGGCACCGATGGTACCATCAAACGGGGCTCGTATCTCGGTATCGGACAGGCGTACCTGTTGGCGGGAAAGATCCGCCCGGGCCTGGGTCACCTCGGCTTTAAGCTCATTGATGGCGGTCTGGTAACTGTCAAATTGATCTTTTGAAACCAGGTTCTGCTTCACAAGCGGACGATTGCGCTCCAGTGTGCGCTTTTTGTTGGCCAGCCGAATCTTAAGTTTGGCAATACGGGCTTTCAGACTGCGGACTTCGGCTTGAATCTTGGCGCTGTCAAGCTTGACGAGAATATCATCCTGCCGAACTTTGCCACCTTCAGCGAAAAGGATTTCAATGACACGGCCCTGGGCCTCTGAGCGTATCGTGACCTCTTGAGCAGCCTCAAGCGTGCCCACCTGGTTTAGCGTATATTCGACATTACGAGTGGCGGCTTTTGAAACAATAACCGGTACCGCCCGGCTTTCAATCGGCTGATGGGCGGCATTTTCTTCATCCTTATGCAAAAACACGGATATCACTACGACAATGGCGGCAATTACAAATATGACAATGATTTTATTTCGCATTACTTTTATTCTCCGTGGTTTCGGTTTGTACCATGATATCAAATCGCTGCAGAGTGGTTCCCATACTGCGGTACAAATCCGAAAGACCCTTGTTGAAATCGGCAAGGGCTGTTATTTTACGAATACGAGCGTTAATGAGAGCATCCTGAAAGTTCACCATTCGAAAGGTATCCGAAAGTCCTTTTTTCAATCGCTCGTTTTCCTGGTTCAGTGTTGTTTCTGCCAATCTTTCGAAGCGACCCGAAACCGTTACACGCTCCAGGCTTCTCTTAACAGTCACCTGGGCATTTTTTACCAGTGTCTCTGTTCTGCCTTCCAGTCGTTTGAGCAGGTAAATCTGCTTGCGTTTTTCATACTCTGCGATATTGACCCTGGCTTTAGCAGCGCGGTTGCCGAGCGGATAGGAAAACCGCAGACCAACAGCCCATTCGTAGCCGTCTGCATCTGCCAGGCTTGAATAGGAGTCGCCGTAATTTCCCTCATATGGCGATCTGCCGGAAAATTGACTTTTGCTGTTGCCCGAAAGCCCGTTGACACCAAGGGTTGCGACCAAATCGACGCGGGGCAGTGTCTGGTTATCAAAAAACTCGACCTGAATATTGCGATTCTCGATTTCCACTCGCTGTCTCTGTAAGTCCGGGCGCTGGGTCAGAGCAATTGAGAGGGATTGCTCAAAGTCAGGAAAAGGCTGATCGATGCCGCCAATGGGTTCTGTTATAAAGGTATCATCGTAAAACAGATCTCCCTGTCGAATTTCCAGCAAGTCTTTGAGACGGTCTGATAGGATTTCTACCTGCTGTCTGGCGAAGATGACCGATTCCTGCCGGGAAGCCAGGGCCGTTTCGGCTTCCTGCACTTCACTGACCGGAACGATGCCGGCCTCAAATTTTTTTCGATTGCCATCAAGAAGTTCTTTTGCCAATTCCCGGGATTCTTTGCGGTAACGCAGTACCTCCACAGCTCTTGCCAGTTCATAGTAGGTGCTTTCAATATCTCTGGTAATGTCAAGTATGCTGCTCATATAGCCGTAAACAGCCTGTTGAGCCTGGTTTTGGGAAATACGCAGCTCGGTGGTGTTGACGCTCGTTCCAAAATCGCGCAACAACGGTTGGGTCAAATCTAAAACCAGAAAATTACGATATTCCGGCTTCAACATATCAAAAGGCGAATTGGTTTCCAAACGATTGGTCTCAAGGGCGATTCGGGATTCCAATCCGAATCTGGATTTTTTACCCAGTCCCACCGAACCTGCTGTTGCCGTGAAATCCGAGGTGTCTTTGGGGTTTACCGCGGATGCAATGGGTGTGCTCTCATCACTTGAGCCCACCGAAGCATCAATGGCCGGATCGAATTGGGCGTCATTAACTGTCACGCCCTCCTGACGAATGGGCACATTCAGTTCAGTGATCTTAAGATCCAGGTTTCTTTCAATTCCCATCACCAATGCCTTGCGCAATGACAGAGCGGCTGGTTTAGTTTCGCCTTGACAGGTAGCGACTACTCCAGACATTGAGTATAAGATCAGCAATAAAATTATGATAATAGCAAAACGAATGATTTGCTTTTTTGACATATAACTACTCCAGTTATAGATAATTAGACTTCTCTGGCCAGGCTTCGACGGCAAAAATTCAAGACTTCTGCGGATACATTCGACATTTTAGGGGTGTTTGGCATTTTTAATTTGAGATGAAACGCACCAATGAGCATTCCTTGAATAATGAAGGCGGTTTCCTCGATGGGTATTTTTTGGATTGACCCATCTTTTTGGCCTTTTTTTAAACAATTTTTCACCAAATCTAGTGAAAGGTTAAGGCGGGCGGTAATTTTTTCCCGATAGACCGAATCTGGCCTTAAGAGATCGATCGGAAAATCGCGAGTAAGCACTACCACCTCTTTGGATCTCTTTTTGCTAAAACGAAAATGAAAAAGTATAAAATTTTCAACGGCCTCAAGGCCGGTTCGGCCGCTATTAATTTCATTTTTGGCGGCATCGATGTAATTTTCGAGCATGTCAATCAGGATATGAGCCAAAATGCCATTTTTATTCCGAAAATAATGGAAAATTAACCCCTCCGCCACACCGGCCGTTTTTGCAATTGCAGAGGTCGGAGTCGCGTTAAAGCCTCTTTCAGCAAACAAATCAATGGCGGCATTTAAAATTGCTTCTTTTTTACTCATGGGGGCCTTTAGCTTGAACTTTTTGCGAAAATGTGGTTTATAATATTGATTGAGTAATCACTTAATGATAATATATCCCTGTGCAGCCTAAGTCAACAGCAAGATTGAAATCCGGCTTCGATAATCATGCTAATGGACAAGAAAAATCGGTTATCCGGTTGGCGGAGATAAAACATACCAAGTATCGAACCGGTGCAGCAGGTTATCGACCAGAAATGGGAAACAACCCATTATTGAATGTAAAAATGTCACCAAGCGGTTGGGCAATCGGAAGATTCTCAATTTGACAAATGGATAATTTTAAATGTTTAAACAGAAATTGAGATACTGGCTGCCGCGAATATTCGTATTAGTCTTTGCAATGTCTTTATTATTACCCGCTCCTAATTTTATTTCTGGTATGGATGATAATGAGTTCATTATTTGGTTAGTTAGGCTCATTTGGGTTATAGGACTGCCGGCAATTTTTTGTTCTTTAATTCTATTAATAGCATTACTCACAAAAGTAGTAAGTGATAAATATTAGACAAAAGGGCATTTGCTTTCGATCTTGAAAAATTATCATTCAATATGGAAAACACGCTGATGAAAAAAAATACCGCCTCAAAGGGAAAAACCGGATTTGTCGTTGCGCTGACCATCATATTCATTTTTAGTGGTGTGACGTTATACAACTACTGGAAATTCAAGATACAGAAAAAAGAGGAAGTTCAGAGAGCATCAATAATCCCGGTAGAAACCGCCCCGGCGCAATTGAAGCGACTTGCCTGGATCCTTGAGCAGACCGGAGACATTTGTCCCATGCAGGAGGTAACTGTTCAGCCAAAGATTTCCGGAAAAATCATATTGAATATTTATGTTGAAAAAGGGGATCTTGTCAAAAAAGGGGAGCTCCTCGCTTCCCTGGAAGACGAAACCATCAAGGCCCAGATCAGGGAAAGCGAGGCGGCACTAAGTTCCGCAAATGCAAAGTTAACCCAAGTGGAAGCGCAACTTGATTTGATCAAGAAAGACCGGATTCGAATTAAAAAGCTGGTTAAAACCCGGGCAATGTCCCAGCAGAAATTGGACCAGATCAATAGCCGGTATAAGGTAACGCTGGCCGGGAAAAAACTCGCCCTTTCTCTGATAGAAAGAGCGCATTCATCTCTTAATCTTCTTAAAATCCTTCATAAGGATCATCAAATTGTATCTCCGATTGCGGGTTGCATTTCTGCTCGTTTTGTGGATCAGGGCTCCATGTCGGACGCTAAAAAGCCGATTGTCCGGGTCTCCAGTGAAAAAGCCGTAAAAATCACGACAAGTGTATCCGAACAGGATTATCCATACATCAAAAAGGAAATGAAAGCAGAGATCAGTGTGGATGCATTTCCGCAGAAAACCTTTCAAGGAGCCGTTGCGGTCATCAACCCAACCCTTGATCCGGCAACCCGAACCGGTGAGATAGAAATTTACGTTCCCAACGAAGATCTCGTGCTTCGATCCGGCATGTTCGCGAATATACGACTGCAGCTGGGAAACAGAGAGGCACTTACCATTGACAAAGACGGCCTTCTCAGACTTCCGGGGACGGGAAGTTATTACGTTTATACGGTTGAAAACGACAGGGCCAGCTTGAAAAATATCAAAATAGGAATGGTCCAGGAGGACTTTGCAGAAATTAAAGAAGGACTCAAAGCAGATGCGCAGGTGATTATCAAAGGGCAGAACAGGGTTAAAGACGGCATGGATGTCAAGGTTAAGCAGCTCGAAAGGAAAGACCCATGAAAATGCCGGAGTTTGCCGTAAAGCAACCGGTGGCAACCCTCATGCTCTTTCTTGCCCTGGGCCTTATCGGGACGTTTTCTCTGACCCGGCTCAATATCGATATGTTCCCTGAAATCGATCCTCCGGTGGTGTCAATACTGACATCATGGCCTGGCGCCAGCGCCTCGGATGTGGAGACCGAAGTCACAGAACCCATTGAAGACCATGTGAACACGGTCAATAATCTGGATACCCTGACCTCCAAGTCCATGGACAATCTTTCCGTGATTGCCTGCAAGTTTGACTGGGGGACAGATCTGGATGTGGCCACCAATGATATCCGCGATAAGCTGGACCTCGCCCGTCGGGAGCTGCCGGATGATGTGGAAGAGCCCATTCTATTTAAGTTCAGCAGTGCCACGGCTCCGATCCTGTTTATGACCATCAGTGCAACCAAAAGCTGGCCAAGGCTCTATCATCTGGCGGATAAGGAAATTGCTGACAGGCTGAAACGAGTACCGGGAGTGGGGGCGGTAATCCTGCACGGCGGAATGCGCAGACGGTTCAATGTTTATTTCGATCTTGCCAGGGTGGAAGGATACGGTATTGCGCTTGCCAAAATAAACCAAATACTGGCTGCCGAAAACCAAAACATCCCGGCCGGCAGTATTAAATCAGGATTAAAAGACTATTTTGTACGGATTCCCGCTCGCTTTCGCAACACCGGGGAAATAGAGAACACCGTTATCGGCTATCACCAAAGGCGGCCGGTTTACCTTAAAGATGTTGCCTATGTGGAGGACGACTTTGAACCCCAGGAACTCAACGGCTGGGGTGATGGGCTTCCGGCCATTGTCGTCATCTTACAAAAGCAGACCGGGAAAAATACGGTTGAGGTCATCGAAGGGGTGAAAAAGAAACTTGAGGAATTTAAACGAACCCTTCCGCCGGATGTCGAAATCAACATTATCATGGATTCCTCGGAGGATATTTTAAACTCAGTCAAAAATCTCAGGAGCACCCTACTCTATGGCATCCTATTTGTAGTAATGGTCACGTTTCTTTTTTTGAGGCGACTGAGGACCGCTTTCATTATTGTTCTTATGATCCCCTTTTCCCTGATTATTGCTTTTATTTTGCTTTATTTGTTCGGCTACACCATAAATTTGGTTTCCCTGATGTCACTGGCCATTGCCAGCGGCATGGTG
>Ga0209013_10005138_pt1 | contig 11321 bp, 10 predicted proteins | sample Cruoilmetagenom2_FD_187291 | JGI IMG/M metagenome (GOLD analysis project Ga0209013, IMG submission 187291) | Oil polluted marine microbial communities from Coal Oil Point, Santa Barbara, California, USA - Sample 2 (SPAdes) (version 2) | ecosystem: Environmental > Aquatic > Marine > Oil seeps ...
CCTCAGTGCAACTCACGGAGCGACCGCCTTGAACGGAAAATCACATATCGTATTAAAAGCATCTTCTTAAATAGTAGAAAGTCTATCTGGCTTGTTGCTTTTTACATAATTAAGATAAGAATATAGTTTATTACTCCTAATATTTGATAAGTAAATTCATGAATAAACAGAAACATAATTGAAATTTCGTTCAATCTAATTCATTATTAACAATAGACAGTCTTTTAGTGATCACTAGATACAAGGTTGCGTAGAAGAAATACGTTCGATGAAGGAAGTAGCATAATGCCTGAAGAAAATATCACGCGCATAAATTTAGACAATAAAGAAATCATATTAATCGGTACAGCACATGTCTCGAGACAAAGTGCGGAACAAGTAAAGGAAGTAATTGAAAGAGAGAGACCCGATTCAGTTTGTATCGAATTGGATGCACAAAGATACCAATCCGTTATGGATAGCAACAAGTGGAAAGAGACTGATATTTTCAAGGTCATTAAAGAGAAGAAATCGACATTGCTTTTGATGAATCTGGCTATATCTTCATTCCAGAACCGATTGGCTAAGCAATTTGACATTAAGCCCGGACAGGAAATGATTCAAGGAATTGAATCTGCTAAAGAGGTAGGGGCAGAGCTGGTATTGGCTGACCGTAATATACAAATTACGTTTTCGCGTATTTGGCATAATCTTGGGCTGATGGGCAAGGCTCAGCTTCTAAACTCAGTTTTCTTCAGTATTTTCAGTAAAGAAACAATATCTGAAGAGGATCTTGAAAATATGAAATCCCAGGACACGCTTAACGCGGTGCTTGCAGAATTCACGGAATCTTTTCCGAAGTTAAAGAAGCCTTTAATTGATGAGCGGGATCAATATCTTGCACAGAAAATCAAAGATGCTCCTGGAGGCAAGGTTGTGGCTGTACTAGGCGCGGCACATGTACAGGGCATTACAAAAGAGATTCATAAAGAACATGATTTAAAAGCTTTGTCACAGACGCCTCCTAAATCAATTGTACCGAAGATTCTAGGATGGGCGATTCCGCTACTCATTATCGCTTTAATAGCTTATACATTCATTGCTAATCCTTCTGCTGGATTTGATCAAGCATTAAGTTGGATTTTGTGGACAGGAACTCTGTCTGCAGTCGGTGCAGCTGCTGCTTTTGGACACCCTCTTGCCATTGTATCGGCATTTGTTGCGGCGCCATTCACAGCATTACATCCATTGATTGCTGCTGGTTGGGTTTCAGGAATTGTCCAGGCATATATCCGTCGACCGAACATTGGCGACTTTGAAACACTTTCAGAAGACGTGTTCTCCATAAAAGGATTCTGGGATAACAAAGTCACGCGCGTCTTGCTAGTTGTCGTCTTGACCAATTTAGGTGCTTCTTTAGGTACTTTTATTGGGGGAGCAGATGTCATTAGGGTCTTCTTCAATAACTTATAAAATAGCATAGATTAAATGAGAAAAGTCATAAGCGACTTTTCTCTTTTTTTGGATTTTTTTATGTAAGGAACTTCTATAATCGCTTCTGAATTCATCAAAACATAATAATTCCCTACTTGGACAAACTAGTAGAAAGAAAAAGTTGCATGAGGTGATATTGCATGATAATTGAAAAGTCGTCCGAGTGGAAAGAAGGCTTCATAGAGCGACTGGAAGAACGTGAACCGTGGGATAATTGGACACTTTATAATATGAGTTACGAGGTAGTAAAAACAAACCTGATTACAGACTTCACAGGTCTGCAATCACCCAAATATTTACCTAATCTTACACCGCTTCGTCATCAATTGGAAGTAGCAAGTACGGTCATTGAAAGGATGAACGGCAAAGCGATTCTAGCAGATGAGGTGGGTCTTGGAAAAACCATAGAAGCCGGTTTGATATTAAAAGAATACCTTATCAGGGGTTTGGTAAAGAAAGCATTAATATTGGCCCCGGCTTCCCTAATTAATCAATGGATCGAAGAATTGAATTATAAATTTTATATCCCCGCCATTCCTTACAAAAAAAATTACGTATTGGACAATTACAGTGTAGTGGTCATGAGTATGGATACAGCAAAGAAAAGTCCCCATAAAGAAGCCATAATTTCTCAAGACTACGACATGATTATCATCGATGAGGCACATAAATTAAAAAACCATAAAACTAAAAACTACGAGTTTGTGCAAAGTTTAAAGAAAAAGTTTTGTTTATTGTTAACTGCAACACCCATTCAAAACAATGTATTTGAACTGTTTTATCTCATTTCTTTATTAAAACCAGGACACCTCGGTAATTACGAGTCGTTTCAATCCTCGTTTTCAGCCAGTAAACACGATTGGGAACAAGATGAGTATTTAAAAGAATTGGTCAATCAAGTGATGGTTAGGAACAGAAGGCAAGATACCGGAATTGAATGGACAAATCGTCAAGTGCAGACCATCCCGATTCAATTTACGAAAGAGGAAAATGAAGTTTACGAATTGATTAAAGAACTTAAAAATGTTTCCCCAGTTTTCAAGAGTGCTTTCTCTATGATTACACTGCAAAAGGAAATGTGCAGCAGCAAAGAAGCCACATATTTAACCTTGAACAAGATGCGTCAAGAATGCACCGAAACGGAAGAGATCAATTTTGTTGAGGGTATTATTCAGAGGTTGATGAAGTTGGAAATTAATTCAAAAGCAGAAAAGGCCTATGAAATTATTTCAAACGCAGACGACAAGGTCATTATCTTTACCGAATACCGAGCCAGTCAAGCCTATCTGCAGTGGTTTTTAAGTTCAAAAGGAATCACCAGTGTCCTCTTCAACGGAAAGTTCAAGAAAAGTAAGCGGGATTGGATGAAGCAACTATTCCGAGACCAGGCACAGGTTTTAATTGCGACAGAATCCGGTGGTGAGGGAATAAATCTCCAATTTTGTCACCATGTCATCAACTATGATTTACCATGGAATCCGATGAAATTGGAACAGCGTATTGGACGTGTCCATCGTTTAGGACAAGAGCATGACGTCCATATCTATAACCTGGCGATCAAAGATACCATTGAAGAACATATATTGGACTTGCTCCATGTGAAAATAGATGTCTTTGAAAAAGCGGTCGGTGACTTGGATGATATCCTATCGTCATTTAAAAAATCCATTTAAGGAAAGACCTTGTTATATTTTATTTTTGATTTTTACTCATTTAATTGATTGTAGTGGAAGGCGGCGACTCCAGCGGGAAAAGCGTGACAAGGTGAGACCCCGCTGGAGCGCAGCTCACGAGGAGGCTCACGGAACGCCCGCCTGCAACGGAAATCAACAGTATTGTATAACGGAGCCTAATGAAAAAGTTGCAGTGGCATTCAAAGGAGGATTTTTATGTACCCACAACAAATTCATGGTTATTTACAAAGTTTCTTTAAAGAAAACAATTGCCACATCATTAAAGATAATGATCATTACTTGACCGTGCAATTGTCGATTGAAATGGACAAAAGAATTATGAATCGCCCCTACTATTGGAAGTACTTGGAAAGTACAAATGGCGTGCCAAATCCAGCCCAATTAACCTTTATTACAGATCAAAATAAGCTGGAGGATAACATAAAAGGAGAAGTCGTGCATTTTGGCTCCCCGCGTCTCAATCAATTATTCCAAACTACAAAAGAGCTAGGTGCATTTGTCCAAATGTATGAGCGAGCGACTGGAATATCCCAATCCCAAGCTAATACTATCTTGACTCCCTGGTTGGGCGTGAATTATAAAGTGTCGTATTACAGCGACCAAACGAAAGAAATGCTCTACTCGTTGGGTGTCAACTTAATCACTGGAAAACTTGTGGAAGGATTTCAGGAGTGGGTAAGTGAAGTCGACTTTGACTCAAGTCTGCAAGATAATGCATTTGGACTGCCGTATATCATAAAGCCTCTCCGTGGACTGGAACGTTTGGATACGGCAATTGAAAAAATCATACATGAAGATGATCATACTTGGGCAGAAGAAGCAAAAAAGAGATGGCAAAAAGACCGAAAAGTTTTAGAACACTTTTATGTTGATGAAGAAATCAAGCCTGAATGTTACGAGATGGAGAAAAAAGCTCTGGATGAACAATACGAGTCCAGAATTAAAGTCGAAATCATAAATGGTGGATTATTCTACCTAAAATAATATAAAAACTTGGGAGTTCTTTCCCAGGTTTTTTTGATTTCTATCGGGATAGACATAGTACCTTTAGTAACGACAACAAATTACTGCCCTGTTGATTATTAAAATATTAAAGGATTACACGCTTGACATAGGTCTGAAATATGTTAGAATCGCTAATGGCTCAGCTGTTCATCAGTCAGAGCGGGTGGGAGAGGGCGAACTAAATAGAAGGTTGAATATATGTTTAATTGGATTGACCGATTTTTTGGTCTTAAAGTGAACGGAACGACGGCAAAGAAGGAAGTATCGGCAGGGGTAATTGGATTTTTCACAGTTGTTTACATCATCGCTGTGAATGCACTTATCCTTTCGGAAGCGGGCATGCCTATCGAAGCAGCGATTGTTGCGACGATTGCTGCTTCAGTGTTCGGCTGTCTACTCATGGGCTTTTGGGGTAATGTACCGATTCTGCTCGTACCTGGAATGGGAATCAATGCATTGTTTTCTTACACGATGGTTCAGTCCATGGGTCTTACTTGGCAGGAAGCACTTGCAGTAGTTTTTGTATCGGGAGTCATTTTTGTAGTTATTGCGTTCACTCGCTTTTCAAAAATGATCAGTGCAGCGGTACCGCATTCTTTGAAAGAAGCCATATCGGTTGGATTGGGTCTATTTCTAATGTTAATCGGTCTTGAAAAAGGCGGCATTGTCGAGAAAGGTACTAGTTCAATTTTGGCACTTGGCTCATTGGGAGAGGCAGAGGTACTTGCAACAGTCTTAACTTTTCTAGTAGCAATCATATTGTTTATTAGAAATGTACCAGGGAATTTCCTCATTACAATTGTAGCAGGTACGATTATTGCGGCATTTTTTGGATTAATTGATTTCAATTCGGGAGAGCAAATGTCCTTTACAGCGGCTGAAGCTTTCAGTGTATTCGGAGCGTTGTCTTTCGGGAATATGTTATCCATGACATTCTGGATTGCAGTCTTTTCTCTGACAATGGTTCTTGTCTTCGAAAACATTGGTCTCGTCCATGGTCAAGTGTCGTTCATTAATCGTACGGATCGTTTTGGTCGTGCATTTCAAGCGAACTCGATTTCTGCGATGGCGTCCGGCATTTTTGGCACGAGCCCAACGGTGGCTGCTGTTGAGAGTGGTGCGGGCATGGCTGCAGGAGGTCGAACGGGATTGACGACTGTAACTGCGGGACTCTTGTTTCTTGTAGCGGCTTTTTTCATTCCTGTCATCAAGCTTATTCCGGACAGCGCGATTGCTCCTATCCTCATGATTATCGGTGGACTGATGTTACAAAACATCAAAAACATAGATATGAAGGATATGAGCGAGAGTTTCCCAGCACTGTTCATTATTGCGATGATTCCGTTCACATATAGCATTTCTGACGGTATTGCCATTGGCTTCATCCTTTATCCAATTTTGAAAGTTGCAATTGGTAAATGGAAGGAAGTCTCACCAACGCTTTACGTAATCGCAGGATTATTCCTCGTGAATTTCGTTTTTCATGTCGTTGGCTAAATAATATAAATAGGGCACACTCGCGAAAGCGGGTGTGTTTTTTTCTGGTTACAGATTCCGTTGATTTCCGTCACAGGCGGTCGCTACGCTCCCTTCCACTACAATCAAGTAATTTACAAATTCAGGTCTAATTTTTCAAATGAACACAGAAAAGTATGATTTTGAAAGGCTCCTTGATCTTTATGTTATTTGTTACAGATGTAATCCATATACCTAGACAGAAATAGCGTAGGCGCCTTTCAAATGGTAGCCGAAGCGAGAAGATGGGCAGTGAACTTCTGCCTAGCTTCTCGCGGGAGGCATCCACAAAGCGCAGGAGCGTCTATTATCGGACACACTTAATCGGCCTATAATTTTAAACTTTTTTGTAGTCACTACTTAGAACTTAATAAGTCCAAATTGACCTGAAACTTTTTTAAGTCAGTATTACCGTCAGTTTACAAAGCTAATAGGACCGCACTTTGCCAGGTTTATCTAATATTAAAACGAATAAATAATTAGGGAAATAATACCATCACGCCAACTCTCATATGTTAGAATAGTACTAATATTGTGTTAAGAGGTGACTGAATTGAGTATTGATACTTACGAAAAGGTGCTTTCCATTACGGATTTAACAATGAGTTACGGTGGGAAACAAGTGTTGAAAGGCATCGATTTAGAAGTGATTAAAGGTGAAATCATTGGCTATATTGGTCCTAACGGTGCCGGGAAAAGTACAACTGTAAAAATAATGCTTGGCCTAATTGAAGGGTATAGAGGGAAGATAGAAATTTTTGGTCAAGATATTGCAAAAGGTGATCATGCATATAAACGAAAAATTGGTTATGTACCTGAAAATGCGGATGTCTACGATAATCTTACTGCATGTGAGTATCTTTCTTTCACGGGTGAATTATATGGTTTAGATCAAAAACATGCAGAACAAAAAGCATTTAAACTGATGAAGGAATTTGGGCTGGAATATGTGTTCCATAACCGAATTTCTTCCTATTCAAAAGGAATGAAGCAAAGGGTCTTAATTATCTCGAGTTTATTACATGATCCTGATCTTCTATTTTTGGATGAACCGTTAAGTGGATTAGATGCAAACAGCATGATGATTATTAAAGAGATGTTGTCGCTGCTCGCAGCCAAGGGTAAAACGATATTTTATTCATCGCATATCATGGATGTCGTTGAAAAAATCAGCAGTCGTATTATCTTGTTGGCAGAAGGTAAAATAGTAGCTGACGGTAGTTTTGAAGAGTTGAAAATGCAAAATAAAGAAGGCACGCTTGAAGAAATTTTTAATCAATTGACCGGATTTAATGAACACAAAAGTATAGCTGAAAGTATTGTTGCGACTGTGAACGAGGTACAGCCAAATGGATGACTTCAAGTCTCTGAGATTCCTGGACGTATTCAAACTTTTGTTTGTCAAATTCGGAATAGACTACGCAGTAATGAGGAAAATCCTGCAGGTTAAACTGACGATGGATCAAAGGCGTGTGCCGACCATGTTTAATGGGGCGAAGAAAAAGGAAGGGAACAACTTTCTTAAATCGTTATGGTTGTACGCTTTTTATGGTTTGATATTAATTCCTTTTATCCTGCTGGGTGAGAGCTATATGTTTCAAATGAGTCTCGTTTTTGGTGTTATCATGTTCATTCTGATGACATCGATGATTTCTGATTTTTCGTCAGTTTTACTGAATCTTAAAGATAAAAATATACTGAATACGAAACCAGTAAATAAAAGAACCATTAGTATGGCAAAGACTCTTCACATCATGATTTACATGACTTTTATAACAACGGCATTTGTTGCCGTCCCACTGGCAGTCAGTATGGTGAGTCAAGGGATTTTATTTTCGCTGATTTTCTTAGTTGAGTTAATTTTCATTAGTCTATTCGTGGTTGTTCTTACCGCATTAATCTATTTGTTTGTTTTGCGTTTTTTTGATGGTGAGAGATTAAAAGATATTATCAATTATGTTCAGATTATATTATCTGTCAGTATTTTTGTGGGGTATCAGCTTCTGATCAGATCATTTGAATTCGTTAATTTAGATGTTTCATACACATTCAGTTGGTGGCACACGCTAATTCCAGCATTTTGGTACGGAGCTCCATTTGAATTATTACTCCATCAAAATTTCTCGATTATAATGATTGTTTTTTCGTTACTTGCCATTTGTGTTCCATTGTTATCGTTCGTCATTTATTATCGCTTACTTCCTTCATTTGAACGAAACCTGCAAAAGCTACTTACCGATACGGGTCAAGGTAAAAAGAAACGGTGGGGACTTGATAACCTATGGGTGAAGATGGTTTGTAGGAGCAAAGAAGAACGATTATTTTTCAGATTTGCTTCACTTATGATGAAGCAGGAAAGAGAATTCAAGTTAAAAGTTTATCCTGCACTTGGAATATCCATTGTATTGCCATTTCTTTTGGTTTTCAATGACCTCAGATTTAGTTCATTAGATGAGCTTGCTCAAGGGAAAAAGTACTTATATCTTTATTTTTGTAATTTAATGATTCCGTCTATCATCCATATGTTGAAGTTCTCGGGTAACTACAAAGGAAATTGGCTATATGGGGCTGCTCCGATTAAACAAATATCTTCTATATATAGTGCAACTCTCAAAGCGTTTTTAGTGAAGCTTTACATTCCTATCTTTCTTATCGTCAGCCTGATTTTTATTTGGATTTTTTCCGTAAGAATAGTGCCAGAAATTTTCATTATGCTAACGGCTGCCATAGCTCAGACGTTGATTACATACAAGATTACAAACAATGAACCATATCCTTTTTCCCAATCCTTTGAATTTGCCCAAGAAACTCAATCGGCTAAGAATTTTCTATTGATTGGTATAACTGGATTGTTCGCTGGAGGGCATCTGATTGCTTTGAATATTCCGTATGGTATATATTTTTATCTCGTTTTATTAATAATAGCGACTGTAGTTGGTTGGAATACTATTTTTCCTAAGAAGGATAAAAACGCTGTTTTAGAATGATACGCCGTAAAGATTAGCGTACGACTAAACTAATATAATAGGAGTGTGCGAACATGGATTTTCAGCAGTCTTTAGAATCAATTAATTATTTTGCAGTTTTAGTATCAGCATTATCCGCTTTCATCATTGGTGGACTTTGGTATTCGGTATTATTCGCCAAGTCGTGGATGGTGGAAAACGGATTTGATGAAGAGAAATTGAAGAATGGAAATATGGGATTGATTTTTGGTGGATCTTTTATTTTTTCATTGATCATATCTTTTGTGCTTGTATTGTTTTTGGGTCCAGAAAGAGATGCATTATTTGGTGCTACCGCTGGGTTCATGGTTGCTCTTTTCTGGGTAGCGACCGCAATGGGAATCACTTACTTGTTTGAAAGAAAATCATTAAAATTGTTTCTGATCAATGCGGGATATCATGTCATTACATTTACAATCATGGGCGTGATTTTAGGGGCATGGACATAAGAAAAACCCAAACCCCACACTTTGGTATAAACTTGCTTTCTTGAGTGTTAACTGCAGTTCCTCCGGAATATGAATGTCCCCTCGTAGATACCGAGCATATGATAAATACAGGGCACATGATAAGGGGGCTAAATAAGAATGGGATTATTTATAAACAATGACAGGCACCCAGATGTTTTTAGAAATAATATCCAAATTGATGAACCAAATCAAAAAACCTTCAAAAGCAATCACCTTACTGAGATGTTAGAGCAACAGCAAAAAACAAATGAGGATTTACAACATTCATTCAATGAATTGAAAGATTTATATGAAAAACAGTCAAATAAACAAACCAACCAAATGAGGAGATTTGGGAATCGGTTGTATGAACTTAAAAAAGGAAATCTGCACATTGAAAACAATGAGCGACTTGTAATGGAGTCATTAAGGAACTTGGATGAAAAAAACGCCAAAATTCAAGCTACTTTGGATAGTGAATTGCTAGTCAAACAAGAAGTTATGGATAAAATGAATAACTTAAGTCGATCGCATCATGAGGTTGTAAATCGTTTGGATAAGGCTGCACTAGCAAACCAACAGCTTGAATTAAAAGTGGATGAGCAGCTGGATCTGCAAAAACAAATTTCTCAGCATATTGCCAGTCAGGAAGATACACACAGTGCGGTGTTGAAACGTTTAGAGACCCAAGAGGCACTGACGGAAAAAGTCTTGAGACAGATTGATTACTTCCGTTCCGTACTTTTTGAACGTACCAACCATCTTGCAGAAAAAATAGACAATGGTTACAATCATGTTTCATTATATTTGACAAAGTTGATGACTGAAGGGGAATTACCTTTGGCACGTTTTAAGGTTATACAAAAGCCAAAAGAAAATAAGAGAAGTTCAGAATGAAAGTATATTAGCAGAAAGACGTTACCGAACTACGGTTTCGTCTTTTTTTGGCTTGTTAAAGCAACTGCAAGAGAATGAAACAGTAAAGAGGAATTGAATCAGAAAACTGAAAAGCTTTCTGGGAAACAGGAACGGAGGGAAACAAACAAAAAACGCACCTGTGTTAACCGGTACGTTTAAATTAGCAACTAGTATCAATTGATTTGTTAGTGCAAGTTTTTAATCATTTGGATACTACATTGAAGTCTTTGAGTGCTTCTTGTTCTACTCGATCCAGAAATTCATTAACTACTTTATCTCCATTTTTCCCGCTTCCTAATTTCAACATTGCACGGCCGACAAAATTGATGCCACGATTCTCGCCCGCATAGATAAATTTTGTTTGCTGTTCACTTATTTTTTCCATTGTGAATTCTAAATTCATTTCAAATGCGTGCGCCAGATTAAATTGGATATGCTTGTGTTTACGATTTTCGGTATCCTCAAATTTCACGATTTTCACTACATAGGTTTCCTTGCGTTTTCCTTCTTGATACGTTTGTTCATAAGTTGAACCTTTCATTTCTTGCCTTTTATCAAGCCAGCGGTTTTCTACCACTTTTGGCATAATACGTGTCGCATGCTCTTCCAAAAACAAATCCCAAACTACATTAATTGGTGCATCAATAAGTCGATCTTCTTTCCATTTCATTCAATGGATTCCTCCTGTCCTGAACGTATAAATTGTTCTATTTCCAACACTTTTTGTTGTTTTTGATTAATCTCTATGTGCAAACGTTCTTGCTTCTTAAGTAAAAGATCCTCTAGATGTTGAAACGACTCATCCCGCATGACATCTTTCATTTCTTGAATGGTACAGCCGAAACTTCTTAGCTTTTGCAACAACACGGCAAGGAAGTATGAACCGTCATCGTAATAGCGATAGTTATTTGAAGAGTCAATAGTTGCAGGTTCGAGTAATTGTACTTGTTCGTAATATCGAAGTGTCTCCTTGCTAAGACCGGTCATTTGGCTAAATTCACTGATTTTGTACATAGGTTCCTCCTTTCTTTATATTCTAAAGGATGGGGTGCACCACAGTGTCAAATGGAAATTAAGTTATGTTTGTATTGCTCCTACTTGTCCTACTGAAATTTTGGGCTCTTCAAATGAAAGAATATGAACCAAATGCTCAATACAAGATAACGCATAATGTGTGCATGTCTTTCCGCGGTATTCATTCGGCAAATGCCCAGTTTTTTGTAGATATTCGATGTAATTGGATTTGCTGTAGGTACGAAAAG
>Ga0209013_10005139_pt1 | contig 11320 bp, 9 predicted proteins | sample Cruoilmetagenom2_FD_187291 | JGI IMG/M metagenome (GOLD analysis project Ga0209013, IMG submission 187291) | Oil polluted marine microbial communities from Coal Oil Point, Santa Barbara, California, USA - Sample 2 (SPAdes) (version 2) | ecosystem: Environmental > Aquatic > Marine > Oil seeps ...
GACTGCGTAGCCGGCCAGGAAGAGGGCCAGGCCCAGCGGCAGGAAGGCGATGGAACGGATCGGGTAGCGCCGCTGCAGGAAGAGGTAGCCGCCGAGGATACCCACCGCGAAGGCGATGGAGAACTCGTACATGTTGCCCCACGGTCCGCGTTCGACGATGGTGGCCCGGGCCAGGAGGCTGCCGGCCATGAGCAGGAAGCTGGACCAGGTCAGGCCGTGGGCGATGGCGGCTACGGTGTGCGCACCGCGGGGAGGGGTCGTCGAGGCGGCCAGAGACGTGGCCACGGCCGGCGTGACGCCACCAGGTCCGGCCGCGGCCAGCCGCGCAGAGCCGGCGGCGACCGTGACTGTCCGCCGGCCGAGTGCCAGCAGCGTCGTGTGGGCAACGCCGAGCACGAAGGCGAACACCAACAGCAGCGCGCCGGTGACGAAGAGGTACTGGGAGAGGGTCGCCATGTCTGCTGCTATCGCGGGCTGGGTCAGCTGGCCGCTGCCGCGCTAGGCGATGGCCGCGCCACCGCTGGGCGGACCGTCTGCGGCCAATACCACGGACGAGCCGGTCGTGGCGCCCAGCTTGAACTTCGTGCCGCAGGCGCTGCAGGTGTCGATCTCGGCGTTGCGGACAGTGCCGTCCACGGGGCAGGCCACGCTGAGCGGGTCACCGTTCATGGCGCAGGCCCTGGCCCGGGCCGGAAAGATGAGCGCGTGATCCTTGCAGTAGGGCACGTTGGGCGGGAAGACCGGGCTACCGCCGGCATCGAGGGGAGCCGGCGCCGGCTGCGGCTCACCGCGATGTACGTGACCGCGCCGCCGCCCCAGCAGATGCCACGCCCACATCAGCACGATGATGGACAGGATCGGACCGATGATGGTGCCCAGCAAGACGTACGGCAGCAGGCCGATGAGCTCACCCCAGGAGGGCACGAGCACAGTGGCCAGCCAGTCGAGGAACGAGGTCCACGGGTCGGAGGACATGCCGAGATACTAGCGCTGACGTGATCGTTTGGGGCTGCGCTTCGGGTTGCCCTTCTTGGCGGTGGCACCCCGGCCCGGTTGCCACGACTCGCGCTCGTCGGCGTCGGGGTCGACCGGCTCGAAGTGGCGTTGCTGCGGCGGCTTGCCCTGGCCGATGCCGACCGGCTTGCCGCCCTTGCCGCCCTTGGCGCCCTTGGCCGAGGATTTGCCCACGACGAGACCCATGAGCCAGTCGACCGACCGGGTGGTGCCGCCGGCACGGTTGGCTCGTGCTTGCAGCCCGCGGTCGCGAGTGACCACGGCCGTGCGGCCACGGCCCGCATAGGGCTGTGCCTTGAGCAGGTCGATGATCATGTCGTCAGCGCTTCGCGAGCGCGAATGATGGAAATCGATGCCGCGGGTAGCGCGCTTGCGGCTGGCCTCACCCGGCGCCGGATGACCATCGAGCCCGACGATGATGTGCAGGTGATCGGGCCGCCAGCCCGACAGCCGCGGCAGGAGCCAGGCCACGCCGCCCTCGTCGCGGACACCGCGCACGTCGTGGAGCAGGTTGTCACCGTCGATGAGCAGCAGGTCCAGTTCCTCGACACCGCTGGGGCGTGTCACGTGCTGCGGCCCTCTGTGGCGGCTACCATCAGGTCATGCTCCTTCTTGTCGATCTCGACGGTGTCGTCTACCGGGGGGCCGAAGCGATCCCCGGCATGCCCGAGCTGCTGACGCAGCGCGAGGCGGCTGGTGACATCATCGTCTATGTCACCAACAATTCGCGCTGGCATCGCTCCGAGTACCAGGCGCGCCTGGCCGGCATGGGTGCCCCGGCGGCTCTCGAACGTATCCTGACATCGGCACGCGGCACGGCGCTGGCGCTGGCGGCCAGGCGGCCACCACCGCGGTTGACCATGGTCTTCGGTGGCGCCGGGCTGATGCGCGAGCTTGAAGATGTCGGGCTGGCCACCGTGCCCTGTTCGTATGAAGGGCTCGCCCGGGATCCCGACGCGGTTGCCTGCGGTGTCGATTTCGAGCTCGACTTCGAGCGTCTCTCGGCCGCCTCGGCCGCGGTCCGGGAAGGAGCGTACTTCGCGGTCACCAACCGCGATCCCATCTTCCCCATGCCCGATGGCCTGAAGGCCGGCGCAGGCGCGATGGTGGCTGGCATCATCACGGCCGCCGGGCGTGAGCCCGACCTGGTCATCGGCAAGCCCGAGCCGGGCCTGATGTGTGAGGCCGCAGCCATCGCCGACATGCCTATCGATGAGGCGGTCGTCATCGGCGACGGGTTGATGACCGACATCGCGGCAGCCAACGCCGTCGGTGCCCGCAGCGTCCTCGTGCTCACCGGTGTGAGCACCGCCGAGCAGGCAGCTGCTCTGCCGCCGGGTCAGCGGCCCACCGTCGTCGCCGGGGGGCCCGGCGATCTTGACGAGGTCCTCGACCGACTGGCTGCCTCCTAGGCCGGCGCGGGGTTCTCCGCCAGCCAGGCCTCGAAGCTCTGCTGCAGCTTGGCCCGCAGCTCCTCGTCGTGGTGCAGGAAGGCCGCCGCATAGGCGCGGCGCGTGGTGCCCGCGACCTCGCCCGGGGTGACGCCCAATTGCTCCACCGCGCGCTGCAGCTCGCGCACGAGCGTCAGGTCGCTCACGGTGCGGTCGTCGGTGCTGATGGTGACCGGCACGCCGGCCCGGATGAGGCGGGGCAGGGGGGCGTCGTGGTCGGTCGTGCCGATGCCGGCCTGGAGGTTGCTGGTGGGGCAGATGTCGAGCGCCACGCCGCGCTCTGTGAGTTCGGCCATGAGCGCCGGGTCGTCGGCCGCGGGGGCCCCGTGGGCGATACGCCACGGATCGATCTCGAGCGCTCGCCAGACCTGTGCCGCGCCGCCCCACTCGCCGGCGTGACAGGTGATGCCCAGGCCACCATCGCGGGCGATGGCGATGGCCTTGGCGAAGCGCCGGGGGTCGGGCGCGTCCCGTTCGATGCCGGCGATGTCGAAGCCGGTCAGGCCCTCGACGAGGAACTCCACTGAGGCCCGGGCCACCCGCACCGCCGTCTCGGCATCGTGGGTGCGCAGGGCCACGGCGATGAAGCGCACGTCGGTGCCGGTCCGTTCCGCCGCCGCCAGGGCTCCGTGCACCACCGCGGCGATGCCGTCGGCCAGCGACAGGCCGCGATCCAGGTGAAGCGATGGCGCCCAGCGGATCTCGGCATAGGCGGTGCCGTCGCCGGCGATATCCTCGACCAGCTCCGCAGACGCCCGCTCCAGGGCCGCGGCATCCTGCAGCAGCGCGATGGGCAGGTCGAAGGCGCGCAGCAGATCGGCCTGGTCGATGCAGCGTTCGGGCGCCACCAGGCGTTCGCGCATCGTGGCCACGTCGGTGGGCATGTCGGCGATGCCATGGTCACGGTCGGCTGCCAGCTCCAGTGCCGTCGCTGCTCGCAGCGAGCCGTCGAGATGGAGATGCAGCTCCGCCTTGGGCATGGCTCGCAGCCAGTTGCCGAGGGCGTTCGATGCGGTGTTCATCTGTCACATGCTAGCCAGACCGCGACGACGTGACCGCTGGACCCTGCGCAGGGGCGTTGTGGCGGATGGTCCGGGCGACCCGAAGCGATAGACTCGGACGCACTCTCCCCGTTCCATCACATCGCGGCCTGCCCTGTGCGGGCCCAGAGTCACGAAAGAGATCGATCACCCTATGCGTCTGAACGTCGAGCGCCATCTTCCCTGGGACATCGAGGCCGATGTCCTGATCGTCACTGTGCCCACCGCGACCGAGATGCCCGAGTACCTCGCCGAGGTCGACCGTCGTCTTGGGGGTGCCCTCGGAGCGTTGCGCACCGTGGGTGCCATCAAGGGTTCGCTGTGGGAGGCACGGCTCATCCCGGCCCGGGAGATGGGCGTCCGCTTCGTGCTCGCCGTCGGTGTCGGCGACGGCACCGCCATCGACCGCCTCGGTGCCCGCCGCCTGGGCTCGGTCATCGTGCGCGGGCTCTCCGGCTGCGACGTGAGCAGCCTCGCGGTGCACCTGCCCAACGAGCTGGTCGACCGTGGCGGCGCGCCACAGGAGGCCGTCGTCGAGTTGATCACGCGTGGCCTCATCGAGGGTGTCGCTGAGCCATCCACCATCTACAACGAACCCAGCGACAAGCTGCCACCGACCCTCGAGGCCGTCACCTTCGTGGTCGAGTCGGGCGACGCCGACGTGTTGCTCACCCGCGCCCAGCGCGGCCAGGTCATCGGCGAGGGCGGCAACCGCACCCGCCGCCTGGCCCACCGTGCCGCCAACGACGTCAGCCCCGAGGTCCTCGCCGACGAGGCCAGCGACCTGGCCAGGCAGCACGGGCTCGAGCTCACCGTCTTCGGTCCCGAGGAGGCCCTGGCGCTGGGCATGGGCATGTTCATGGCCGTGGGCAAAGGCTCCGCCAACCCACCACGCTTCATCGCGCTGCGCAACAAGCCGGGGCTGGAACGGGATGGGCGCGGCCGCCTGCTGGCCATGGTCGGCAAGGGCGTGACCTTCGACACCGGCGGCATCAGCCTCAAGTCGCCGCCCAACATGGGTGAGATGAAGACCGACAAGACCGGTGCCTGCACGGTCATCAACGCCATCGCCACGGCAGCCCAGTTGTCACCCGACACGCCGATGCTCGCGGTCGCGCCGGCCGTCGAGAACATGCCCGGTCCGTACTCGACGCGCCCCGGCGACGTGGTCCGGGCCATGAACGGCAAGACCGTTGAGATCAATAACACCGATGCCGAGGGCCGTCTCATCCTCGGCGATGCCCTGACCTGGACCGAGCGGCAGGGTGCCACGCATGTAGTCGACGTGGCCACGCTCACGGGAGCCATGGCGCGCGCGCTGGGCCGCTACATGACCGGTGGCTTCGGCAGCACCGACGAGTGGTGGGCCGAGGTGGCCTCCGCCGCCGGCCGCCAGGGTGAGCCACTGTGGCGGATGCCCATCGTGGACGACCTGCGCAAGGACATCGACTCGCCCTTTGCCGACATGGCCAATACCGGCCCGGCCGAGGGCGGCGCAATCACCGCAGCACTGTTCCTCAAGGAGTTCATCACCCTGCCCTGGGTGCACCTCGACATCGCGGGCTCGGCGTTCCTCAACAAGACCGACGCCTTCTCGACGAAGGGCTCCACCGGCGTCATGCACGCCACGCTCGTCGAGCTCGCACTCGACGACGCGAAGGGTGCCAGCCCGATCTCCGAGGAGTCCGATCCCGAGTAGGGGTGCACCGGACCAGCCGCTCCGAACGCCCGAGTGGTCGTCGCCCGGGCGTTCTCGCTGTCTAGAGCCGGATGACCGATGCGATGACGCCGGCCGCGATGAGGGCCGGCCCGAAGGGGACGGCCGTCTTCAGCGAGACGCGACGGGTCAACACCAGCACCAGCACGATGGTGGCAAAGGCGACCGTGCCCAGGAGGAAGCCCACGAACAGCTGCGACAGGCCGAACATCAGCCCGAGGCTAACGGCCAGCTTGAGATCGCCCATGCCCAGGGCGCCGTGGAAGAGGCGGTCGGTGACGGCCAGGACGGCTGGCGCCAGGATGGCAGCCAGGACCGCCGTGAGGTCACCGTCAGCGACGAGCACCTGGCTCTTGCCCTCGAGCACGGGATTGAGGCCCAGGAGCATGACCGCGGCGGCATAGACCATGAGCGGCAGCGTGATCAGGTCGGGCAGCAACTTCTGATCGAGGTCGGTGGCCAGGAGCACGATGAGCGCGCCGACGTAGATGCCCAGCACGACCAGGTCGGCCGGATCCGACCAGCGCCACACCAGCAGACCGAAGGCAGCGGCTCCTCCGAGTACGACCGCGAGGGTGCGCCAGTCTAGCCCGCGGACTTCCTCGGCCTCGTGAGCAGGCCAGCGCGAAGAGAGGCGGTCGGCGCCGAAGCCGAAGATGCCGCCGAGGATGGCGGCGATGAGGACGGCCGTCGTCACGGGGCGGTCTGTTCGGCGGAGGGCATGGCCATGCGCGGCCGGAAGCGGTCCATGGCGGCAAGCGTGCCTCTCGTGGTGTCTGGGCGCACCGGCTCGAACGTACTGGGCAGCTACTGGTCAGGCGCATGCGTTTGCGACTCCGCCGGAGGGGGAGTAGCATGTCCGGAACGACCGAGTGCCGTGTTCGGTCCACCCCCGTGCCCGGGGCGCTGCGTACGGCAGCAAGTGGGAGTCTTATAGAACGTGCCTAGCGTGAATGCGCGAGCACAGGGAGCCGCCGTGCCTTGGCTTCGTCTGTTCGTGCTCGTGTTCGTCATCGTCCTCGCCATCCCGGTGGTGCCGGCGCCTGCGGTCGAAGCCGCCAGCCTCAAGGACCAGATCGCCGCCGCCAGGGAGCGGCAGGCTGAGCTGACCAAGTCCATCGCCAAGTCCCAGAAGCTGGTCGACCAGCTCAAGAAGGACGAGCGGGACACTCGCGCCGACCTCGCGCAGACCAAGGACGACCTCAAGGACATCCGCGCCGACCAGGCCGCGGTGAAGGCGCGCATCGAGAAGGTCAAGGAGCGCATCGAGCGCATCGAGGCGCGCCACACCGAGCTCGTCGACGAGCAGCGCCAGACGGACTTCACGCTGGGGCTCCTCGAGCAGGAGCTGGCCAACGGCGAGGCCGACCTCAAGGCGCGCCGCGAGGCCCTGAGCCTGCGGCTCGTTGAGGCGAACCGCTCCGAGAGCACCACGCTCATGGACCAGATCTTCACGGCCGAGTCATTCTCCGACGTGCTCACCGACACGTCCGCGCTTCTGTCCTATGGCGATCAGGACGCCCAGATGGCTCAGAAAATCACCCAGGACCAGCAGGCCCTCGACTCACTGCGTCTGCTGACGACTTCGACGCGCCTGCGCACCGACCAGCTTCGTCGTGAGACGCTCGCGACCAAGGCCAAGGTGGCGGAGCTACGTGCGCAGCTGAAGGCCGCCAACCGGCGCCTCAAGCAGCTGGAGAAGGCGACCGAGAAGGCCCGCGACCGGCAGAAGGCCGCCATCGAGCGCATCGCGGTCAGCAAGAAGCAGGCGCAGGCGATCGTCAAGAAGCAGCAGGGCGCGCGCAACAAGCTGATGCGCAGCATCCGCAACAAGGTCGCGTCCATGCAGGCCAAGGCCAGCGCGCAGTTCGGCGGCGTGGCACCCACCGGCAGCAGCGGCCGGTTTGACTGGCCCACGCGCGGCTCGATCACACAGGGTTACGGGTGCACGGGCTACTACATCAACCCGCCTCGCGGCAGCTGTGCCCACTTCCACGACGGCATCGACATCGCCAATGGCTCTGGCACGCCGATCTATTCCGCCGCCAACGGTGTGGTCGCCTTCATCGGCTGGAACCCATACGAGTACAACCCGGCGTTCATCGTCGTCATCGCCCACGGCGGCGGCATCTCGACGCTGTACGCGCACATGCTCGCGACCTACCCGGTGAGCGTCGGTCAGACGGTCAGGAAGGGCCAGCGCATCGGCAGCATGGGCAACACCGGCGGAAGCTTCGGCAGCCACCTGCACTTCGAGGTCTGGGTCGGCGGCGACTGGCAGCCCGTCAATCCCTACGCCTACCTGCCCTGATCCCTGCTGGGGCCCGGGCTAGCGGTCCTTCAGCACCCAGACCTGACCGCCGTAGCCGGCCACCCAGAGCTTGTGCGTGGCCTTGTCGTAGGTGACGCCGATGGGGTGGTAACCCAGGCGCACGGTCTGGATCTCGGTCAGATCCCTGGCCTTCAGCTTGACGATGGTGCCGGGGTAGTAGTCCACGACGTACAGCGACTTGCCGTCATCGGAGATGGTCGTGGTGCGCGGTTCGACGAGCAGCTTGCTCTGGGCCACCACCTTGCGCTTGCGCGTGTCGTACTTGAGGATGCGGCCGTTGAGCTTCCTCTTGTTGTCCTTGCCCTGGACGGTGATGTAGAGGTAGCGGCCGTCCCGACTCATCACGAGGTGGCGCGGGCGCTCACCCACGCCGAGGATCTCGCGTTTGACGGCGAAGGTCTTCATGTCGATGACGAGCACGCGATTCCCGCCGACCAGGGTGACGTAGGCGGTCTTGCTGTTGGGGCTGAAGGCGATGCCCCGGGGTGCGACGCCGGCCGGGATGCGACGGATCTCCTTGCCTTTCTTCAGGTCTACGACGCTGATGTCCCAGGAGCACCAGTTGCCGACCAGCAGGTAGCGGCCGTCGGGTGTGACCGCGAGGTACTTGGGCACCTCGCCCACACGGATGACGTCAGTCTTGCGCAGCGTCTTCGTATCGATCTCGTAGACGAAGCTGCGGTCGATCCTGTCGCGCGACAGGCAGAGGTCGAAACCGGGATTGGGGAAGCCCGCCCCGTACATCGAGTAGTTGGAGACGTACATGCGCCCCGTCTTGGGGTTGAGCGCGGCCTCGACCGGTGCTCCCCGGACCTTCTGCCGGTAGCCCTTGAAGCCGAACTTGGCGAGATTGACCGAATCGTCGATGACCTTGGCCCGCTGGTAGCGCTTGTTGAAGACGGTGATGGTGTGGCCGTACATCATGTTCATGGCGAAGACCTTGCCGTTCTGGGCCGACACGATCGATTTCGGCGTCAGGCCGCCCGTGAGCGTCTTCACCAGCGTGAGGCGGCGCTGCGGTGACGGCTTGGCGCGCTTCTTCTTGGCCGCCTTCTTGGCCGCCTTCTTGGCCGCCTTCTTGGCCGCCTTCTTGGCCGCCTTCTTGGCCGCCTTCTTCTCAGCTCGTTTCCGCGCCTTCTCCGTTGCAGCCTCCTCGGCAGCGATCGCGGCGGTCAGCTCGTCGGTCGCAGCAGCAGCGGCAGCCAGCACCGAATCGATCCGGTCCCGCATCGCCTGGAGCGCGAGGCCAAGGCCTGCGGGCTGTTCCTCGTCAGTCGCGAACGCACGCTCGGCGTGGTGCGGGCCGGCGTGGTTCGTGGCAAGAGGGTCGCTGGCGGCGACGACGACACCGGGGGTCGAGGCCCCAGGGGAGTCGATCAGGTCGGGCTCGACTACGACCCCCAGGGTGGCGATGAGCGCGACGCCGAGACTGACCCTGAGGAGCAGTCGTTTGCGGGGCACTGTTGGTGGATGTCCTCACGCGGCTGATGCTGATGGTGGCCCGGAGGCTACCAAAGCCTGAGCATCAGCGCCCTGCCCGCAACGGATTGACGGTCACGGAGCCCTTCTTCACCTCCCAGTGGACGTGTGGGCCGGTGGAGCGACCGGTCATGCCCACCAGGCCGATGAGGTCGCCGCGCTCGACGCGCTGTCCGGCGCGGACCTTGCGCACCGGCTTGAGGTGGGCATAGACGGTCTGGTAGCCGCGGGCGTGGCCGATGATGACGATAAAGGCGCGCTTGCCGGCATCCCATGGGTTGTAGCCCACGTAGGCCACGTAGCCATCGGCCGAGGCGCGCACCTTGGTCCCGCGCCTGGCAGCGATGTCGAGCCCATCGTGGAAGTGCCGGCAGGAGCCACGCCGTGGATTGAGGCGGTAGCCGGTGCAGCCATAGGCCTGGCTGATCGTGCCCCTGACCGGCTTCATGAAGCCCTTCGACGAGGCCGCGCTGAAGGAGTTGCCGGCCCGCTCCCTCGAGAGCGCCAGCATTTGCGTGATGCCGCTGCTCAGCTTGTCCTCGGAGTGCTCTCGCTCGGCCTTTCGAGCGGCGATGCGAGCCGCGCCGACTCTCCCGGCGCGCCGCTGCTTGAGCTCCCGTGCCGTGTCGACCTTCTTCACGGCTTTGCGCAGCTTGCGCTCCGACCGCGCCACCTTCTTGTCGAGCTTCCTGATGTGCTTGCGTAGCGCTGGCCTGTCGATGACCTGTGTGCCCTTGGGGTTCGGGTGCACGCGCACCTGGCGGGCGAGGACGAGTTTGAGCTCTTTGAAGCGATCCTTGCGCCGGTCGACCTTCTCGCGAACCGCATCGCGGCGCGCGATGGCCTTCACCAGCTTGCGCTTGGCCACCTTGAGGAGCCTGGCGTGCTGTCGGCGCTGCTTCTGCAGGCGGTCGATCTGCGCGTCGGCCCGGCGCATGGCCTGCTCAGCCGTGGCCTGGCGCTGGCGGATGACGGCGACGTTACCCCCGCCGCCTGCCTCGACGACGGCCGGCGTGACAGCCTCCGCGGACACCGCCAGAGCCACCACCAGCAGCGGCGTCAGCAGGCGCCACACGACGTCGACCAGGGAGGGTGCTCGGCTCGCTCGGAACATGCCAGCGATGCTCGCGAGTCACGGTGCTGCGCGGCACCACCTGTCGGTGGGACCCCCGGGGTACCATCGGGCGACCGGCCGAGGGCGGTCCCTAGAGGAAGGCCAGCGGGTTGACCGTGGTCCGACCGCGTCGCAGCTCGAAGTGGAGGTGCACGCCGGTGCTGCGGCCGGTGTTGCCCATGTTGCCGATGAGTTGACCCTTGCGCACAAACTGCCCCACCCGGACGCGGCGCGTCGGCAGCACGTGCCCGTAGAGCGTCTCGTAGCCGCCCGGGTGCGAGACCACGATGATGAACGCACGGCCGCGCTGGTCCCATGGGTTCCAGCCGACGTAGGAGACCACGCCGACCGCTGCAGCCCGGATCGGCGAGCCCAGGTAGGAGGCGATGTCGAGGCCGTCATGGAAGTGCCGGCACGAGCCACGTGGTGGATTGAGGTGGAAGCCCGTGCAGCCATAGGTCTGGCTGAGGCGCCCCCTCGCCGGCCATGCGAAGCCGGAGTCGATGCCCGGCCGGGCGTTGGTCTGGTTGGTGGCGCGGTGGCGGGCCAGTGCCGACATCGACAGGATGCGGCTCGCGAGGGCAGACTCCGCGCCCTCCCGTCGCGCCACAGCGCCGCGCTGCCGTGCCTTGAGCGAAGCGAGGCTGTTGCGCTTGAGGCGGACGTTGCGCCACACGCTGCGGGCGCGTTTCCTGGCCTTCTTCGAGACATGCTTCCGCTTCTTGAGCTGCTTCTGGAGCTTGACCACATCCCGCGACGTCACCTCGAGGATGGCAGGCGCCAGGACGGCCGGGACGCGTTCGGCAGTGAGGAAGCCCATGTTGGCGTCGTCACTGCTGGCCACGTCCTCGGAAGCAGGCTCGACCGGAGCCGTCTCCAGGAGAGCGAGGATGGCGGTGGCAGCATCGGGCGGAGGTGGCGGCTCTGTCGCGGTCGCGGCCAGAGCGGCTCGTGCCTCACGCAGTCGCGAGCGGGTCTGGCGGACGTTGCGCTTGGCGGCGCTCCGCCGGGCGACGGCTGCGCGCAGGGTGCGCTGGGCTCGCTTGAGCTTGGCCTTGGTCTGCTTCTTCGCCCATTTGATGGCCTGGATCTCACGATCGGCCCCGCGCATGACGGACTCGTAGTAGAGCTGGCTCGAGCGGGTCGCGGCGATCTGCGGTGACCAGTTGCGGG
>Ga0209013_10005140_pt1 | contig 11320 bp, 10 predicted proteins | sample Cruoilmetagenom2_FD_187291 | JGI IMG/M metagenome (GOLD analysis project Ga0209013, IMG submission 187291) | Oil polluted marine microbial communities from Coal Oil Point, Santa Barbara, California, USA - Sample 2 (SPAdes) (version 2) | ecosystem: Environmental > Aquatic > Marine > Oil seeps ...
CGGTTCCTGGTTTGTGCTGTTATCAGCCACCTGTGTCACTGTCTTCTACTCCTTGCATGAAAGCCGCTATCTTATCAGCTGATTTGATTCCTTTCGCCGTTTCTACGCCACTACTGACATCCACCGCGTAGGGACGGGTTGTAGTAATCGCCATGGACACATTCCCGGGGTTCAATCCACCGGCCAGAATCAGGGGTGCAGGGATATTTTCCGGTATGGCATTCCAGTCAAAGGCCTCACCACCCCCGCCATGGGACTGCGGTTGCCAGGTATCCAGCAGAAATCCAGCTGCATCGGGATAGCGTTCCATCCGGGATCCGACGTCCATTCCTTCCTGCATGGCGATTGATTTGATAAATGGCAGCCCAAAAGATTTGCATAGGTCATTGTCTTCATCGCCATGAAATTGCAGCAGCCCTACAGGAACGGTTTCGATGACCTGGCGAATGTGCTCCGCAGCTGCATTAACAAATAAACCGACCACCGTGACAAACGGGGCGACCGACTCGGCAATTTCCCGGGCGCGTGCACTATCGACATAGCGCGGGCTCTTTGGGTAAAACACCAGGCCCAGGGCATCGGCACCGTGCTGCACCACGGCAGCGGCATCTTCGACACGGGTAATACCACAAATTTTAACGCGGGTACGCTTCACCAGGGGCTCCAGTAAATAGTTAGTCGAATGCCGGCAGCCGGCTGCGTGATGGTACCTGAAAATGATCGGGGTAGCGGACATCCACCAGGTATAAACCGGCTGGCGGTGCGTTAACGCCACTCACACGCCGGTCTTTTGCCTGGAGTACTTCGCGGACCCAGCCGGGTGGTTGTTCACCACAGCCAGTCTTGATCAGAACACCGGCGATGCAGCGCACCATGTGATGCAGGAAGGCATTGGCGACAATATCAAGGGTGATAAAATGACCGCTGCGCCTGATATCAAGTGAATGTATGGTACGGACGGGGCTGTGTGCCTGACAGGCCACGGCGCGAAATGAGGTGAAATCGTGCTCTCCCAGCAGGTATTGGCCCGCACGTGCCATTTTATCTGCATCCAGATCTTGATACTGCCAGCAGACCTGGTTTCTCAGCAGGGCCGATCTGGCCGGATGATTGTAGATGATATAGCGGTAATGTCGTTGCGTGGCGCTGAAGCGTGCATGAAAGGCCGGGGCTACTTCGGACAGCCACAGCACACTGATATCGTCTGGCAGATTGGCATTGCTTCCACGCAGCCAATTGTTGCCCGGCCGCACTGCCTCGGTATCAAAATGAATGATCTGCCCGGTTGCATGTACGCCGGTATCTGTGCGCCCGGCACAGACGACTTTGACCTGGTGGTCGGCCACCGCTGAAATGGCCTTTTCAACGCAGGCTTGCACGGTGCGACCTTCAGACTGACGTTGCCAGCCAAAAAAACCGGAACCGTCATATTCAATGCCAGCAGCGAAACGCATGGGAATCAGGTGTGATCAGGGCAGCGCATGCGATATTCATACAATGAGAAGTACCATAGCACTTATCGCGAGTGGGATGATCCATTGCCACCACGGTGGTGCAGCCAACTCCCGAACCTCGATCAGGTCATTGCCTGCATGGTCAGCCCGGTCGAGTACGGTTTTGTAGAGTAGTTGCGATGCCTTGGCCAGGTTCGAAGGATTCCTGGTAGTCACCGGATGCTCACGCAATACTTCGCTTGCCAGTGATTGCACCTGCGTCACCGCTTCTATCGACAAAAGCGTCCTGACGGCAATGCGTTCGCGCAGATGGCGTGTTGTTAGCGGCCGGATCAATTGCATGATCGCCGGCAGCAGTTCTTCACGCGGGGTGCTCTGCAGTAACAGGTGAACGGCCGCCACAATGGCCATTAACGCCATCACCCGCAATATACCAAGGTAAAGGCCCTCGATGGTGGGTGACAAGGCACCCGCATCGGGCCACAGGTTGACACCCGGCGTCCACCACCCGTAAACAAGGAGGATAGCCAGCAGCAACCAGCGCAGTCGCTTGAGCATGCGTGCCAGTGTTGCAGGTGAAGGTAGTCCGGCCAGAGCATATAGCAGTAACAGGAACACAAAACCACCGGTCAGAAGTTCAGGCCGGGCTGTTGCCATGCCTGCCGTGAACACCAGCAGCATGACAACGCGTATCAGCGGGTGTACATCAGGCAAGCTTCGAGATTAACGCTTCAGCTTCGTTCTTTTGCTCGTCGTTGCCCTCTTCCATGACTTCGCCAAGGATGCTGCGTGCACCTTCCGGGTCACCCATATCCAGGTAAGCGCGGGCAAGATCCAGCTTGGTCGTCACTTCTTCTGCCGTACTGAGCAGCCCTTCCGAGGCATCTTCCTCGTCAAAACCATCATCCGAAGCAAGTAAGTCAGCAGCCTCATCAAGGTTGAATTCTATACTTTCCGGTAACTCGGAATCCGTATCATCGTTAGCTGCATTATCCAGAGGCCGGTCCTGGTCTGCCAGGTTTTCCATATCGGAAAGGTCCATGTCGAAATCAGGATTGGCGTCGGCAGTATGGGTGGCCACAGCGCGATACAGATCATTATCCGGCGACAGTGCATGCCCCATGGAAGCTACCTGCAGCCAGACAGCATCTTCTTCCGTGACACCATCACGAAAATCACTGGCTTCACGGTTGAATGCAGCAACATTGCCGGCGGCATGGTATACCTCAAGCAGTTTGAAGCGAATGCTATTATCTTCCGGCGATGAGGCCAGTGCCGCCTGCAATACATCTTCAGCCTGCTGAATCCTTCCATAGGCGAGGTATACATCGGCCTCGGTTACAGGGTCACTGTCATCATTGGCCGATTCAGAATCAAGCGGTTGTCCCGGTTCCGGATCATTCACATTGATAACAGACGATGCCCTGTCTTTATCGCTGGCGCCTGTCACTGCAGACATGTGTTTGTCCAGCGTCATTTCATCAGCAAAGAGGCCCGCATGGTTCCTTTTTCGCGTTGAAGACCAGAGGAAGCCACCCAGCAGCAGGGCAACCAGTACACCCACACCGGCGAGCAGTGGGTTGTCCATCAACTTGTTGACGATCCCTCTGGAATCATCACCCTCTTCATCCATGGCCGCTGTTTCTGCAGAAACCTCCTCAGCCGAAGTTTCTTCAGCAGCGATTGTTTCATCCTGCATTTCCGGTTCAGCCTCTTCAGGCGCTGCTTCTTCCGCTTCGGCGGCAGCGTCGTCTGCGACAAGTTTTTGCTGCATGCCGGCCAGTTCATCATCCTTGAGCTCAAGCAGGCGCGCCATGGTTTCGACCTGCTCTTCCAGTTCAGAAACCTGGGAACGGAGTTCAGTTGACTGCACCTTGTTGGTCTCCGCCTCTTCTGTCGCCATCGCAAGCTGCTGGTTCAGCATTTCTGTGCTGGATTCACCGGAATCACCGCTCGCTTCCACGGGGTCGCCAGGCGTGGCGCTGCCGGTAACCGCATCATCTTCAGGCGCCATCAACTGCAAACGGGATTCCGTGGCAACAACTGATTCAGATGTGACATCTGTTTCCGCGACGGCAGGTGCTTCCGGTGTTGGCGCTTCCTGGGCAGTGGCTTGCGTATCCTCATTCCATGCAGCGTATTGTTGCGTGGTTTCCCTGAATGCCTCTGCTGCGCTGACTGACAGTATTTCATCCCGCGACGGGACGCTCAGCGTTGCACCGGCCTGGAGGTTATTTATATTGTTGTCAGCGAATGCCTGTGGATTTTTCCGCTGCAGTGCCAGCATCATCTGGTGCATCGATATATCGTTGCCCGGGCGCAGTCTTTCAGCAATTGACCATAGCGTATCGTTACGTCTGATCGGTCCGTAACTGTCTGCACTGGCGGCGTTTGCAGGTGCGTACGAACGAACAGTGGCCGATGCCGGACGACTCCGGGTCTGGTGAGACCCGGGTTGTGCAATGGTCGTGGCTGCAGGCGCCCGGCTGACCGGTGCAACCGGTCTGGCAGGTGTGGCAGGCATGGTTATCGGCGGATCGACCAGCACCGTATATTCGCGCAGCAGATGGCCGTTCGGCCATGTGAGTTCCAGCAAGAATTCCAGGAATGGCTCATGAACGGCGCCATGGCTGGTAATCCTTACGACAGTATTGCCTTGACGGTCCTTTTCAACGTTGAAGTCGAATTCATTGAGAATTCTGGATCGTGACAAGCCGACTCGCTGGTGGGCGGCCTGAGAGGCCAGTGTGACCGTTACTTTTGAGAGGTCGGCATCTTTTGCGGCCGTCAATTCAATAACGGCATCCATCGGCTGGTTGAGCGCCGATTGCATATCGATTTCACCGAGCCCCAGCGCGTGCAAATTTGAGGAAGCGGAAATAAAAAACAGGGCTGCTGATACAGCCGATTTTCTGAACATGCCTGGATCCCCTTTTGTTGGCTTAGCCATTGATTCCTGGAAAAAAATGCATTCCTTGTACCCCTGGATACAGCGCTGCTGCTATCGCGCTGGCTGACTATAGCTCAGAAATACTCTTTGACCAATATTTCGGCAATTTGAATACTGTTAAGTGCAGCACCCTTGCGCACGTTATCGGCAACTACCCACAGATCTAACCCCCGCGGATGGGATATATCCTCCCTGATGCGGCCGACATAAACCGGGTCATGGGTCGCACCTTCGGAAACGGCCGTCGGATAACCGCCATCCTCGCGTTCATCCAGAACCACAACGCCCGGCATGGCCTGCAACAAGGCGGTGGCCTTCACTGCATCGAGCTTTTTCCGGGTTTCAATATGTACAGCCTCGGAGTGGCCATAAAAAACCGGCACGCGCACGGCTGTCGGGTTTACCTGGATCGAGTCATCGCCCATGATTTTCCGGGTTTCCCAGACCATTTTCATTTCTTCCCTGGTGTAGCCGTTGTCCATAAACACATCGATTTGCGGCAACACGTTAAAGGCAATCTGTTTTGGATAGACCTTGGCCTCAGCCGTTCGTCCGTTCAGCAGTTCGGCCGTTTGTCCTGCCAGTTCTGATACAGCCTCCTTGCCGGTGCCCGATACCGCCTGATAGGTACAGACATTGATGCGTTCGATACCGGCTTCATCATGTAACGGCTTCAACGCCACCAGCATCTGGATGGTTGAGCAATTCGGGTTGGCAATGATGTTGTGGCGTTTGTAGTCGGCAATGGCCTGTGGATTCACCTCGGGTACCACCAGCGGGATCTCATCGTCATAACGAAATTGGGAAGTGTTATCGATGACCACACAGCCGGCAGCGGCAGCGATGGGGGCATACTTCTCGGAAATGCTGGCACCGGCCGAGAATAGCCCGATCCGGGCCCTGGAAAAATCAAAACTGTCCAGGTCCTGAACCGTGAGCCAGGTGTCACCGAACGGGACCTTCTTGCCGGCCGAGCGGGCACTGGCTAACGGGTAGACATTGTTCACCGGAAAGTTACGCTCGGCAAGGATTTCCAGCATGGTTTCACCAACGGCACCGGTGGCCCCGACAACGGCTACATCATATTTAGCTGACATATTCTTTAATCTACCTTTGTAATTTTTCGTCATTCCCGCGAAGGCGGGAATCCAGACGTCTACCCGGACTGCAAGGCAGCAACCACGGCATCACCCATGGCGCGCGTGCCCACCGTTTGCATGCCTGCGGTGGCAATGTCGGCGGTGCGCAGACCTGCATCGAGCACGGTACCCACGGCTGCATCAATGCGATCGGCCAGTGCCGTCTCATTCAGGCTATAGCGCAACATCATCGATACTGACAGGATGGTCGCCAGCGGATTGGCAATCCCCTGCCCGGCGATATCCGGTGCCGAACCGTGAATGGGTTCGTACATGCCTTTGCCCTGGCTGTCCAGTGAGGCCGAGGGCAGCATACCAATAGAGCCGGTGAGCATGGCGGCCGCGTCCGAGAGGATATCGCCAAACATGTTGCCCGTCACCATTACATCAAACTGCTTCGGTTCCCGCACCAGTTGCATGGCCGCATTGTCCACGTACATGTGACTCAACTCAACATCACGGTATTCCTCTGCAAGCCCCGTCATGACCTGTCGCCACAGCTCGGAAACCTCCAGTACGTTGGCCTTGTCTACCGAGCACAGTTTTCCGGAACGCTTGCGTGCAATCTCGAATGCGGAGCGGCCAATGCGCTCGATCTCGGCGGTGGAATACACCAGGGTATTAAAACCCTGTTGCTGGCCGTCATCGAGGGTACGGACGCCACGCGGCTGACCAAAGTAAATGCCGCCGGTTAATTCGCGCACGATCATGATATCAAGCCCGCTGACGACCTCGGGTTTCAGGGTCGAGGCAGCCACCAGTTGCGGGTACAAAATCGCGGGGCGAAGATTCGAGAACAACGCCAGTTCGGAACGTAACCCCAGCAGGCCCTGCTCCGGCCGCAGTGCGCGATCCAGTGTTTCCCATTGTGGGCCACCGACTGAACCCAGCAGTATCGCATCGGCCTGGCGAACCACCTGCAGCGTCGTCTCAGGGAGTGGGTGACCGGATGCCTCATAGGCCGTGCCACCGACATCGGCCTGCTCCATTTCAATGGAAAGGCCGTGCTCGGACTGCAGCACCTGCAATACCCGGCGGGCCTCGGCGATAATTTCCGGGCCGATACCGTCACCCGGTAATATGGCTAATTTATGTGTCATATCATTATATTATGCGAATAATTTAGTGCAGATTATCGAATAACCACGGGGCTGACTGGCGGCGCTTTTCCTCAAAGTTACGGATATCGGCGGCGTGTTCAAGCGTCAGGCCGATGTCATCCAGGCCCCGGATATAACAATCCTTGCGGAACGGGTCGATATCGAAGTGGATAACTTCCCCGTCAGGCAGATGAATTTCCTGGGCAGGCAGATCGAGCCGCAGGCGGTAGCCGTGATGATCGTTGACCTCGGCGAACAGGTGGTCAATGACTTCCTCATCGAGCACGATAGGCAGCAGGCCGTTCTTGAAGCAATTATTAAAAAAGATGTCTGCGAAGCTGGGTGCGACCACAACACGAAAGCCATGGTCCATCAGTGCCCACACGGCATGCTCGCGGGAAGAACCACAGCCAAAATTGTGGCGACCCAGCAAGATAGTGCCATCCTCGTAACGTGGATGGTTGAGCACAAACTCCATGTTCTTCTCGCGGCTACTGTGGTCCATGCCGGGTTCGCCATGATCAAGGTAGCGCCATTCATCAAACAGGTTAGGTCCAAAGCCGCTGCGTTTGATCGACTTCAGAAACTGCTTCGGAATGATGGCATCGGTATCGACATTGTGCCTGTCCAGTGGCACCACCACGCCATGATGTTTATCAAACTTTTTCATTACGCAGAGCCCTTCTATCTGTCCCGTTCAAGGCGCACGTCAGAGAAATGTCCGGTGACCGCTGCGGCGGCCGCCATTGCCGGGCTCACCAGGTGCGTGCGTCCGCCCGGCCCCTGACGTCCCTCAAAATTCCGGTTGGAGGTCGACGCACAGCGATCTCCGGGCGCGAGTCGGTCGGCATTCATTGCCAGGCACATGGAACAACCCGGTTCACGCCATTCAAATCCGGCGTCTGTGAACAGTTTGTCCAACCCTTCTGCTTCGGCCTGAGCCTTGACCAGTCCCGAACCGGGCACGACCAGTGCCTGCTTGATGTTTGCGGCAACCTTGCGGCCGCGTATGGCCGTCGCCGCCGCACGCAGGTCTTCAATGCGTGCATTGGTGCAGGAACCGATAAATACGTGGTCCGGTTGTATGTCGGTAATGGCGGTACCGGGTTTCAGGTCCATGTAGGCGAGCGCATGCTGCATGCCTTCACGTTTGACGCTGTCCGTTTCCTTGTCCGGGTCCGGTACCACGCCGTCAACAGGGGCGACCATTTCCGGCGATGTCCCCCAGGTGACCTGTGGCTGTAGCCGGCTTGCATCCAGTGTAACAGTGCGATCGAAAGCGGCATCCGGATCGCTGTGCAGATCCTGCCAGCTTTCGACCGCACGTTCCCAGTGTTCACCCTGCGGCGCCCAGGGCCGGCCACTCAGATAGTTGATGGTCGTGTCATCGACCGCAACCATACCTGCCCGGGCACCCGCCTCGATGGCCATATTACAGACCGTCATCCGGCCCTCCAGGCTCATCTCACGCAGGGTCGATCCGGTGAATTCGATGGCCTGTCCGGTTCCCCCGGCCGTACCAATCTTGCCAATGATGGCGAGCACAACATCTTTCGCAGACACCCCCGCAGCCAACTGGCCATCGACGCGAATTTCCAGATTGCCTGATTTTTTTAATATCAGGCACTGTGTTGCCAGTACATGTTCGACATCCGAGGTGCCGATACCAAATGCAAGCGCGCCGAAGGCACCGTGTGTGGAGGTGTGTGAATCACCACAGACAACCGTCATACCCGGCAGTGTCGCACCCTGCTCCGGACCGATGACATGCACAATGCCCTGGCGTGGGTCATTCATGAGAAATTCGGTTATACCCAGATCGGCACAGTTCTGGTCCAGGGTCTCCACCTGCAAACGGGACACCGGGTCGGTAATGCCCGACGCACGGTCAGTGGTTGGAACATTATGGTCCGGTACGGCGAGGATGGAATCCGTGCGCCAGGGCTTGCGCCCGGCCAGGCGCAGCCCCTCAAAGGCCTGCGGTGAAGTCACTTCATGAATCAGGTGACGGTCAATATAGATCAGAGCCGTACCGTTATCGTCCTGCCGGACAAGGTGTGCATCCCAGAGTTTGTCGTAGAGTGTCTTGCTGGACATCAAATGCCGCCCGTTTACCCATGTAAGCTGTCAAACGCCGAAGTATATAGTAACTACACAATGAAACCATTCATTCCTTAATTAGCTCTCGGGGATATTCCTGACATAGAAATATACCACCAGCAGTGCAACCAGACTGGTCAATGCTGCCATCAAATACATTGCATGCGGGCTCATCTCTGCCCACAGATAACCGCTGACCAGCGTCCCGGCTGCACCACCGGCACCAAAACTGATGCTGCTGTACAAGGCCTGTCCGCGTCCCTGGTGGGAACCGGTGAACAGTGAATGAATCAGGAAAATCATCACGGCGTGATACAGGCCAAAACTGGCCGCGTGCAGGGTCTGGCTGAATATAATGACGGCCAGATTGTCCGCATACAGCGCTGTCAGCAGCCAGCGCAGGGTTGTCAGGGCAATCGCAATGAGCAGCAGGAGACGCGCACCGAAGCGGGGTAATAGCACCGGTATCAGCAGGAAGATACCAATTTCCGCAAACACACCCAGTGCCCATAGTTGCCCGATGACGGCTGTCGTGTATCCATGGTGCTCCATATAGAGGCTGAAGAAAGCGTAATACGGTCCGTGGCTGGCCTGCACCAGAAAACACACCGCCAGCAATGACAACACGACCGGTTGACTCAATACCTTGCGCAGGGGTTTCTGATCCAGTGGCAGATGCCCGGCGGCAGATTCCGGTACCGTGAGACTGCTGAGCCAGATCAGCACAAACAGCCCTGTTAATACTGCGGGCAAGATACCCGTACCCGCCAGCCCCATAAGTATTCCCAGACCGGCTACGGCAATAATAAATCCGATCGAACCCCACAGACGGATGCCGCTGTAGCGGTGATGTTCGTCCCCAAGATGGTTCATCGTCGTGGCTTCGAACTGCGGCAGTGTGGCATTCCAGAAGAAACTGAACACCGTCATCACCAGTGCCAGCCACCAGAAGCTGTGACTGATGAATACGCCGGTGAAGACAACGGCTGCCAGCAGTGACGCCAGGCGGATAATGGTCATCCGTTGACCGGTGTGATCGGCAATCCAGCCCCAGATATTCGGCGCTACTATCTTGGTGGCCATGAGTATTGCCACCAGTTGTCCGATTTCTGTAATGCTGAAGTGGAGTGACTCCAGGTACAGACTCCAGTACGGAATCAGTGCACCCAGGGATGCGAAGTAAAACAGGTAGAAACCGGACAGCCGCCAGTAAATCATGTCACGCGACAACCGTGCACAGTATCTCCGGGCTTTCGTTAGTCCGCTGGAGAAGCAGGGATGATCGGGGTGGCTGATTGCACGTCCATGTTCTGTGCGCGATGGCGCAGCAGATGGTCCATCAGCACGATGGCGAGCATGGCTTCTGCAATGGGGGTGGCGCGAATACCGACGCAGGGATCGTGTCGCCCGGTTGTGACTACTTCCACCGGTTCACCATGGATGTCGACCGTCTGTCCGGGGATGCGGAGACTCGATGTCGGTTTGAGTGCAATACTGGCGAGGATATCCTGGCCGCTGGAAATTCCACCCAGTGTGCCGCCGGCGTGGTTGCTGAGAAAACCTGCCGGCGTAATTTCGTCCCGGTGCTCGGTACCTTTTTGTTCGACACAGTCGAAACCGGCCCCGATCTCAACACCCTTGACGGCATTGATGCTCATGAGTGCGCGCGCGATATCGGCTTCCAGCCGGTCAAAAATGGGTTCACCCAGCCCGGGGGGTACGCCTGTCGCGACCACATTGATGCGCGCGCCCACCGAGTTGCCTTCCTTGCGCAGGGCATCCATGTACGCTTCAAGTTCTGCTACCTGCGACGGATCTGGTGAAAAAAACGGGTTTTGATCCACGGCAGACCAGTCCTTCAGTTCCAGTTTGATCGGGCCAAGCTGTGCCAGGTAGCCCCGTATTTCGATGCCCTGGCGGACCTGCAAGTACTTTCTGGCAATTGCGCCCGCGGCCACCCGCATGGCGGTTTCGCGTGCGGATGAGCGCCCGCCCCCACGGTAATCCCGGATACCGTACTTTTGCTGGTAGGTGTAATCTGCATGTCCGGGACGGAAGCGGTCCATGATGCTGGAGTAGTCCTTGGAGCGCTGATCGGTGTTATGAATGATCAGGCCAATCGGTGCGCCGGTGGTTTTACCTTCAAATACGCCTGAAAGGATCTGCACCTCGTCAGCTTCACGCCGCTGGGTGGTGTGCCGGGACTGACCGGGTTTGCGGCGATCCAGGTCACCCTGCAGGTCAGCTTCTGACAACGCCAGGCCCGGCGGGCAGCCATCCACAACACAGCCCAGTGCCGGTCCATGACTCTCGCCGAAGCCGGTGACGGTGAATAATTTTCCAATGCTGTTTCCTGACATGCGGATATTGTAACGACTCGCGGGCGGAGCGTCGCCCTTAAATTAAAGCTCGCGCCATTGCGTCCGATAGGCCCTTTGTAACTATTAATGAATACCATCCCAAGGAGAATATCGTGGCACAGACACAACGGGCCTCACTGGCTGGCAATTACCTCGGTCAACCCATCTACCAGACTATCGAATCACGCAGTGGCACTTACGTCTTTGATCGCATCGC
>Ga0209013_10005141_pt1 | contig 11319 bp, 9 predicted proteins | sample Cruoilmetagenom2_FD_187291 | JGI IMG/M metagenome (GOLD analysis project Ga0209013, IMG submission 187291) | Oil polluted marine microbial communities from Coal Oil Point, Santa Barbara, California, USA - Sample 2 (SPAdes) (version 2) | ecosystem: Environmental > Aquatic > Marine > Oil seeps ...
TCCGACCACCTTCTTGCGCCCGGCCATTCTCAGAAGCTTGCGCTCGAGCAATGTCCTGACCACACTCGCCGAGTTGGCGCCTCGGATGAAATTGATCTCCGGGAGCGTCACCGGTTGTCGATGTGCCACGACTGCCAACACCTCGAGGGCCGCCTGCGACAGGCGCTGCCGTGCGGCGATGCCGTGATAGCTTCTCAGGTAGGAATCGAGGGCCGCAGGCGTGACGCAGCGCCACCCGTCCGCGACTTGTTCGAGGCGAATCCCGCTGTCTGGTCGGTCCCACGTATCCACCATCGAGGCGAGGGCGTCTTTGACCTCTTCCGCGCCCACCTCTTTGTCTTCAAGCGCCTCAACCAAAGCCGCGACCGCGACCGGCCCGTTGGCGGTCAGGAGGATTGCCTCGATCGAAGCGGTGAGAGTCTCTCTATCCACTGTTCTCTCCGTGATGCAGGAGCTCTTTGTTGCTGAGCTGTCGGTCGCCTGGACGCAAGTAGATCTCGGCGAACGCTTTCCGTTGTTCCGCAAAGACGCCCCGCAGCCGGACAAGCTCGAGGGCTGCAACAATCACCGTCACCACCTCTTCCGGGTCGGATCGCGAGTTTAGATGCCGAAGCAATGGCACCAACCCGTCCGTATTCACCCGTTGGTAGATATCGGTCATTTTCTCTTCCACTTTGTAGCGAAGAGGGAGAATTTCGATGGGCGGCGGGTGAGAGGCCTCAAAGCGCTGCATGACGTCGAGATAGGTTTGAGCGAGCAGCCGAAGATCGACATCCTCCCAATCGAGTTCCGGTTCAGTCGGCGAACTGATCTTCGTCTCCACGTCCGGCGTCCACAGGCAGCGTCTCACGATATCGCTGTCGTGCAAATATGACGCGAGCTCCTTGACTCTTCGATAGGCGAGCAGTCTTTCAACAAGCTCGTCTCGCGGATCCTCCTCGCTTTCGACAACACTGGGCAACAGCATCTTCGATTTCAGGTGCAGCAGCCACGAGGCCATCCACAGGAAATCGCCGGCGACATCGAGGTCGAGCTCCTGCATAGATCGCAGAAGCTCATGGTACTGGTCGCAAATGCTGACGATGGGAATGTCATAGATCGACACCTCGTTCTTCCGAATGAGGTGCAGCAGCAGATCGAGTGGGCCCGAAAAGACCGTCAGCTCAACCGGCGGGCTATTCGATTCCGGTTCCACCGTCGTCATCATCGCGGGGGAGTATACAGCGCCCTCCGGACCTTCCCAACATCAGTTTTGAGTTCTTAGTTTTGAGTTTTGAATTCCCGTCCGCCCTCCCCCACTTCCGGAATGTTGGGAGGAGAACTCAAAACTAAGAACTCAAAACTCAACACTCGTTGCGCAGTGCTACACTCCCCCGCGCATATTGAGCACTGGAGGAAATCTTGGAGCATTGGAACGGCCAAATGGACCTCTTCGAAGCGAACCCCCAGCGCGAGGTGAAGGCAGGTGACAAGGTCGTTGTCTTCGACCTCGAAACTCAACGCTCCTTCGCAGAGGTTGGCGGCCGCAGCCAGTTCCACCGACTCGGAGTCTCGGTTGGTGTCGCATATCGCTATGATCTCGACGAGTTCCTGGTCGTCAACGAGGAAACGATCTCGGAGCTCGTAACTCTTCTTCTCGAGGCCAGCCTGGTCGTCGGCTACAACATCCGTGGTTTTGACTATGAGGTTCTCCGGGCTTACACCGAGGAAAACCTCCAGAAGCTCCCGACCCTCGATCTGATGTTCGACCTCGAGGAGCGCCTCGGTTTCAGACCCAAGCTCGACAGTGTCGTCTCGGCGACCCTTGGCGATAGCAAAATCGCGGATGGCATGCAGGCGCTCGAATGGTGGCGGCTCGGCGAGATCGACAAGATTATCGAGTACTGTCAGGAAGACGTTCGGGTCACCCGCGATCTCTATGACTTTGGAAAGCGCCATCGATGGGTGCACGTGTCACGATTCGGGGGCAAGCCACGCAAAGTCGAGGTCGACTGGTAGATCTCTTTTGTAATCGAAAACTGTGACAACATCCTATTTCAAATTACTCTTTTCGAGACATATTTCGCTCATCTTTTGATGATCCGGGAAGCCCAGCCGTTTCAGGATTGACGTCATGAATCCGCTCGCAGGACCGAGCCCGGTAAGCGCCGTACGGTACTCGCGGGCCGCGGCTCTCGATCTTCCCAGCCCTTCGAGTACGTGGGCAAGAAGAAAACGCACCTCATCCATCTCCGGCGAAAGGTAGAGCGCAGCCCGGTACGCGTACGCCGCCTTCTCCGGAGCCGCCAGTCGCTCGAAAGCAACACCCTCGAGCGCATGGGCCACCGCGCTCTCTGGAAGCTCATGCCGGAGGGCAGCAAACCCCGCCGCCGCCCGTTGGTGGCATCCATCTTCCAAGGCTTTGATCATCGCTTCAAGACGAATCTCAAACGACGGAACCACGTCCACATTCACGGTAGGCAACAGAGGTTTCGGAACTGGATCCAACGTTGGGGCCGGCGTCGGTTCGGCGGCGAAATTAGCGCCTTCATCGCCAGATGTCGGCAGTTTCCGATAGCAGAAACAGTCTCCGAGATCCCTGGCCTGCAACCTCGTTCCGAGGTGAATCAATGACTCGCTCGGACCGAGAAACACCGTTCCGTCGGGTTCGAGCGCCTCTTCGACACTCTCGATCACCCGCCTCTGCATCTCAGGTCGAAAGTAGATCAGCACATTGCGGAGGAAGATCACATCGAAGCGCTCTCCAGCCAGATCCAGCGGTTGCTCGACCAGATTCAGGCGTCGGTACTCGATGTGCCTGAGAAGTTCTGGTTGAAGCTCGTACCGGAGATCGTGGCGAACGAAATGCTTCTCGAGGGTCGCGCCGGGAACTCTGCCAACCGCTCGAGGTCCGTAGATGCCTCTTTTCGCGTCGGCAATGGCTGTCTCATCCACGTCAGTGGCAAGCACGCTCCACTGCCAGGCTCCAATGAACGGATGGTCGGCAAGCACAATGGCCAGCGTCGCGGCCTCTTCTCCACGAGCACAGCCTGCACACCAAACCCGGAGTCGTCGGTTGGTTCTCCGCCCAGCAATCTCTCCGAGAATCGTGTTCGCGAGTGCCTCGAACTGGGCACGCGCACGAAAGAGATAGGATTCTTTGATTGTGATCTTGCTGAGAAGATGCCGCCATTCCTCTGAATCGGGGTGTCGGCGGAGGTAGTCAATATAGCGCTCCACTCCGGCAAACCCGCCCTGCGCCACCCGCCCCTGGACGAAAGAAGCCAACCCATCGGTATTTCGATCACCGATCACGAACCCACTCGCGTTCTCGATGAGCTGCGCGATTTCGTGGATCAGCTCACTCACTATGTTTCGCTCCACGTGCCCTCGCAAGAAGGCGACCAATTTGCTGCGGCGCAAGAGTAAACGCAGCAGCTCGACGATCGATTGCAGCACGCGGCATACCAAAAACGGCACACGAAGCTTCGTTCTGCGCGACGGTCAGGACATTCTCGTTACGCAGCGCAGTCATCGCATCGGCGCCATCCGAACCCATGCCGGAAAGGAGAACCGCAGCGACCCGGTCCGGAGGCAGATCGCACAGACTTCGGAAGAGCACGTCCACGGCGGGGCGATGGCCTCCAACCGGCGCCATCAATCGATCGAGCCGTAGCGCTCCGTTTCGATCAACCAACAAATGATGGCCCGGTGGAGCAATGCGCACCCTGCCGGAGCCCAGGCGTTCGCCGTGCCTCGCGACGGCGATATCCATCCTGAGTTCTGTCGCCAACCATTCTGCGAGGGCGCCCTCAAATCCCTCGGCGATGTGCTGGACGACGGCAACCCCGACTCTGGTCCTGCGCCCAAGCCCGGCCAACAACTCAAATATCGCTCCGGGCCCACCAGTGGACGCGCCAACTGCGACATATCGCAACTCACGGCTGATAACGGGGATCTCGTCGGGTTCCGGCGCCACGGCCCGTCCACCCAGTGGCTTTGATCCGAGGTGCCGGACAGCCTCGCACAAAGCCTGGCCGAGGACGTTCCACTCTGACGGCGACTCCGGTTTGGGAAAGACCGCGACCACACCAAGATTGTGAAGACTCATGGCAGCCCGAGTGTTCTGATGGCTCTGCTTGGGCGTCAGTACGAAGATCGGAACTCGTGCCCCTGCGGTGATTCTCTTGACCAGCGCGCGACCGCTAAGGGACGGCAGATCGAGGTCGAGGACAATCGCCGCCGGTGTCTTTTCAGCGGCAATGCGGATGACCTCTCTCCCGTCATCAGTATCAGCCACCACTTCGATCTCCGGCGCCTGTTCGAGAAACCGACGCAGGACCGCCCGCACGGAAGGCGAGCGATCGGCCAAGATCACCCCCACTCTGGAGCTCACTGGCCGCCTCCGACCCGATTGATGAGAGCGACCAGCTCGCGTACATCGAGGCCCTGCTTGGTCAGGTACGCGTTGGCCCCCGACTCGAGGCCGGCAAGACGATCAGAAGGACTATCGAGGGTCGACACAACGACGATCGGGAGATCCGCATACTCGGTTTCGTTACGGAGTCGGCGCGTCAGGTCCAATCCGTCCACTCCGGGCATCTCGATGTCAGTCACCAGACAGTCCACAGACTCTCGCACGAGCGCAAGCATTGCGTCATCTGCAGATTCGACACCGGTGACAGCAAATCCGGCATCTTCGAGCAACCTACGCATCATCTCCCTCGTCACGCGGGAGTCATCTACGAGGAGTACGTGAATCGGGCGCGCCGGTGTCGCGAAGCGGGTATCTCCGGCAACGACGTCCTCCGCGAACGGAACGAGGCGCTGGAGCGAAAGCACGGGTACGGGGCGGCCGCTCGCCAGGAGAGTAATGCCTTCCATGGAGGGCGGTGCACCCGCGGTTTGGGACAGTGACCGCACGATCACCTCCTCTTCGCCGATGATGGAATCTGCCACGATCGCTACAACGCTACCGCCGACAATCATCTCCACCATCACACCGGTTTCGGACGGATGTTCACCGAGAAGCTCGGAAAGAAATCTTGCATCGACGATCTCTCCCCGTATCCGGAGCACGCGTCGATCACCTTCGATCTCAAGCATCTCGGGCGCGACGCTGCGGTAGGCGCGGACAGGCGATGCCGGCACCGCAACCTGATGGGGGCCGATTCCGAGAACCAGTACCCGGTCGCCCCGTCGAGCGACCGGCACCTCGACATTGATCTCGGTCCCTATCCCGACCTCGGATTCCATCCACAGATCGCCACCGACCGACCGAACTGCCGCCGCGACGGCGTCGAGACCGATGCCGCGACCAGAAAGCTCGGAGGTTTCCTCGCGTGTTGTAAAGCCCGGACGGAAGAGAAGTTGCAGCACCTCGGGAACCTCGATCGTTTGGGCCTCCTCCGGGGTCACGATATGGCGATCGGCAGCCGTTTTTCTCACCGCATCGACATCAATCCCTCGTCCATCGTCGACCACCCGGATCTTGACCCTGTCTCGCTCTTCCACTGCCTCAATCAGGATCCCTCCAGCCTCCGATTTTCCCACGCCTTGGCGCTCGCCCGGTTCTTCAATCCCATGATCCACTGCGTTCCGCACGAGATGAAGAAACGCCTCTTTCAGTGCGTTCACTATCCGGCGATCGAGCTGAGCTTCACCCGCATTGATCCGCACCTCGACGGTCTTACCGAGTGACGCCGCGAGCTCACGCGCGTGACCGGCAAGGGTACTGAGAAAGGGCTTGAGTGGCTGAACCTGAAGGCGAAGCAGGGCCTCGAGCTGGCGGTCGGTGAGGCGACGAAAGATCCGCTGCCCAGCTTCGAACTCCATCGCCACCTGTCGGAGCGAGATCGCCAGGGTCGCGAGGACCTGCCGCGGATCGCGTTCGCCAACCCCTCCTTCGGCCAACGCTGCAAGCCTGAAGATCCGATCCGCAAGTCCCTCCGCCGCCACCGACACGACCCGCAGGCGCGCGCCGCGATCGGCGAGATCGTCGACGACTCCTGATGCAATCCGCAGCTCCTCGCGACTGCGATGAGCCCGGTCGGATGAACGGCTCTTGGACTCCGCCGCGGTGTCGACATTCGCCTTCGGATGATCGCCAGGACTTGCAAGAGAGTCCACCAACGACCGCAGGTGATCGCCGATCGTCTCGAGTTCGCCGCGTGACGTCGGTCCCGGGCTCTCAAGCAGGTCCTCCGCCAGGTGGCACGCGTCCGCAACCTCCCGATAACCCATCATCCGGCTGGCGCCCTTGAGGGCGTGCAGCTCTCGCCTGAGCTGAGTTGATGCCCGCTCGTCTCCCTCGAGGTCCCCGACCAGCTCGAGGATCCGATCCAAACGCTCACCGGCTTCTTCGAGAAAGAGTGTGTGCAGATCGTCGTCAGTCGTTTTCGTATTCAGATCTTCGTCCAGTTCAAAAGATTCACGTCAACTCCGAGTGTGCCGACCACCTCGCCGTCAGCATCTCGAACCGCGATCGCGATCGTGAAACAGGGATCGTCAGTCAAGAGTGATTCGTAGATTGGGGTCACGGCCGCCCGCCCGTCCCTCGAGAGCGCCTGGAACCATGGCCGATCGGCATAGTTCTGCCCGACCGCGGCGCTCCCTGGATGTTCCCGATCTCCAACCAGATCGCGGTTGGCGGCAAAAGAAATCATCGACCCGGCAAGATCAACCAGGTAGGCGAGCTCTAGGTACGGGCACTCCTCCAGGAGATCCTCGAGAACCCCCCCGACCGCTTCCAAATTCCCGGAGTGATCGCGCAAGCGATCCGTCCACCGTGCGAGGTGGTGCTTGAGCGAGTGCTCGGATTCGATACGGAAGCTCTGGGTCAGGAGCTGGATCGAAAGGGCCAGCTGGTTGAGGCGTTCTGCGGCGCCGGTGTACTGTCCCAACCCGTCCGCGATGCGCTGCACAACCTCGCTCACCTCTCGCAGGGTCAGCACCACCTGGTCTGACGCGGTCCCCTGCTCCTGGGTCGCGAGTGATATCTCACGCGCCGCCCTCGCGGTGTCGGCAAGAGCGCTTCGGAGCTGTGCGATGGCCTCATGAGTGTGCTTGTTGCCCTCGAGAACCTGATGGGCCGCCTTGGTCCCCTCTTCCGTCGCGACGACCACGCCACGTATCGACCCTGCAAATTCGTCGAGGTGAGACCGCACGGAATCCACCGACTCGCGTGAGCGCTCGGCCAGGCGGCGCACCTCGTCCGCGACCACGGCGAATCGTTCGCCGTGCTCGCCGGCTGCGGACGCCTCGATGGCCGCGTTGAGAGCGAGGATATGGGTCTCCTGCGCGATCTCCGTGATCAAATCGAGGACTCGGTAGATCTCCCTCGAACGACTGCCGAGAGTGTCGGCGCGACCTGCAATCGCCTCCATGTGTTGGCGCACCGCCTCGACACCGGAAACGGCCGATTCGAGAGCTGCGGCGCCCGCGTCCCCAGCAGTTTCCGAGTGCGCGGCGAGCTCTGCCTGACGCGAGGCATTGCTCGCGATCTGCCCCGCAGTGCGCGCCAATTCCTCGGTCGTAGCGGTGATCTCGACCACCGCCGCAGCCTGTTGGCTGGAGGCCGACGCGAGCTCGGTTGAGATTCTCTGGACGGTCCCAGCAGCGGTGGCTACCTCGACCGAGGATGATTGAATCTGTTGGATCAGCGCAGCGAGAGCCCGGCTCGCCGCTTCCACCGCCCTACCCATGTCTTCCGGCAGCTCGCCTATCAGCTCACGAGCTGCCACCAGGTCACCGTGCCGAAGATCTTCGAGCGATGAACCCAGAACTTCGCATTGCTCGTCATAGTTGAGCTGGAGAGTTCGGTAGTCTCTCAATTTTCGCCGAGTGGGGAGATGGACAAAAAGCAGATAGCCAACAACCGTGAGCAAACCGATCACCAGGAATCCCCGAACGAACCAACCCTCATTGGCACCGTCAACGGTTGCCTCGAGGAAGGCACCGCCCACCAGCACCACGATGACAATCAATGCCGGCCCCAACCAGGCTCGCAATCCGCCCTTGTTGTGTGAATCAACCATCTATCGCCCCTTATCGGCTCTCTCCTCTTGCAGGAGTTGTTGCGTGTTCAGCACCTTCACTTCCTCTCCCTCAAAATAAACCGTTTCGCCCACAAAATCGGTATCAGAGTCCGCCACATCTCCGAGGGGGAGGTTCACGACCCGAACAACCTCGTCGACGGCCAGACCTAGAACGGTGTGGCCGCGTTTTCGCCCGCGACCCAGGATCACAGTCGAGTGGTGGCGAGTATTCGATACGCCATGCTCCACCAAAACCTGAAGGTCGAGCACCGGCAGCGGATCACCCCCGTACTGGGCGAGACCGACGAGACGGGAACGTGATCCGGGGACAGCATGGCAACGCAACCGCCGCACGACGCGCAACACGTCTGACGCTGGCAGTGCACAGCTCAAATTGCCCGTTCGGACGAGCAGAAAGCGCCCATGTCCCTCGTTACGAATGATTTCCTGTTTCACATCGATCAGGATATCACCGCGGAGAGACCTCGCTTCTCTGAGTCGAACTCTCCTCGACTTCGGACCAGTCGAGCTGTGAGCCGCGGACGCTGTGCGGGATGAGGAAGATACCCATCATCACCACCCAGCCGAGGGTCACCGCCAACCTCGTATTAGCCCGTCGCCACGCCAAAATGGTTGCCGGCAGCCAAGCGAGAAAAGCGATCAGGGTCTTGTTATCGGTGAGGTCATGTCCGAACGGCCAACCGGTCCAATACGCCCCGAAAGCAAACTTCTGGACGAGGGGCCCGAGCATCAACCCACCGACAACTAGCAAAGCCATCGATACGAGCACAAGTCCACTTGCTCGGGGCGCCCCCGGTCGAAGAACCTCGAAGAGCGCCCTCGACGACACCAGCATGCTGAGGAACATCGCGAGGATGTGCGGAATCAGGACGTGTGCCGGAACGCTGGCACGAAATCGCGCCACCACTGCCTCGTTTTCGGGAATCGATACCACTTCGCCTGCAAACTCGAACAGGATTCGATACTCAACCTTACCGGCCGCTGGTTGGGGCGGAATGCGCGTCTCGAACTCCCCGTCGGCGTTGACCGTCATCGCCAGACTCTGAAAGTCCCCATCGGTCGGGTAGCGTCTCCATTCCAGGGTCGCCCGACTTTCGTTCGACGGTGCCCGGAGTCCGATGCGGAGCTCGTCCCGACCCTCGTTGGACCGCGGCAGACTGAAGCTGACGACCTCACCGTTCGCTAGAACTTCCGTCCCCCGGATCGGGTAACTCGGGCCCGTCATCCTCTGGAAAACGGCCAGAAGGACCGTGACCACGAAGGCCACAGTCCACAGGACAACCGAGGTGCTGCGGGAACTCATTGCTCCCGAGCTCAGCTTTTGTCGATGGCCTTGGCCACCATCTCCTCGATCGTTCCCGGTTCAACCTCCTCGAGTTCGTAGCTGACGTTTGCGATCGGCTTGTTGACCGTAATAATCCGTTTGAGGTCGATAGGTGTGCCCTCGACCACGACGTCTGCGTCGGTTGCGTTGATGGTGTCCTCGAGATCTTTTACCTGCTGATCACCGTAGCCCATGGCCGGCAGGATCCGCGCCGCGTTGGGGAACTTTTCGTAGGTTGCCTTGATGGTGCCGACCGCGTTGGGACGGGCATCGACGATTTCGGCCGCACCGGCCTGTTTGGCTGCAAACCACCCTGCACCGTACTCCATGCCACCGTGCGTGAGCGTCGGTCCGTCTTCGACCACGAGGGCACGCTTGCCTGCGATCAGCTCCGGCTCGTCGGCGGTGATCACCGAACGACATTTGATGGTCCGTGCCCCGGGATTGGCCTCGTGACACGTTTCGAGCACCTGCTCGACCTTGGCCGGATCGGCGGTGTCGACTTTGTTGACGATCAGGAGGTGAGAGATACGCAGGTTGGTTTCACCCGGGTAGTAGGACAGCTCGTGACCGGCACGGTGGGGATCGACGAGGGTGATATGCAGGTCCGGACGATAGAACGGCGTGTCGTTGTTGCCGCCGTCCCACAGGATGACATCGGCTTCTTTTTCAGCTTCGCGAACGATCATCTCGTAGTCGACCCCGGCGTAAACTACAAAACCGTTGTCGATGTGGGGCTCGTACTCCTCGCGCTCCTCGATCGTGCAGCGGTGACGGTCGAGGTCCTCGTAGGTCTCGAAGCGCTGGCAAGCCTGCTTTGCGAGATCACCGTAGGGCATGGGGTGGCGAATCGCGACCACCCGCTTGCCCATCTCTTTGAGAACGCGGGAAACATAACGCGTGGTCTGCGATTTGCCGACGCCGGTTCTGACGGCGGTAATAGCAATGACCGGTTTGGTTGACTCGATCATCGTTTTGGTGGCCGAACAAATGCCGAAGTGCGGACCCCAGCCGATGACCTCGGAACCCTTGTGCATGACGTAGCTGTGGGGAACGTCAGAGTAGCTGAACCACACCTCGTCGATGTCGTTTTCGGAGATCACCTTCTCGAGGTCGGTCTCGGGAAGGATGGGAATGCCGTCGGGGTAGAGCGACCCGGCGAGCTCGGCAGGGTAGGTCCGGTCCTCGATATCGGGGATCTGGGTGGCGGTAAAGGCCACCACATCGTAGTCCTCGTTGTCGCGAAACAGACAGTTGAAATTGTGGAAATCGCGGCCAGCCGCACCCATGATGACGACCTTGGTCCGTGCCATGAGTTGCCTCCTCGGGGGGACCGTCGTGCACGACGGTCAGGTCACCGGGTAAAGCTGAACCGGCGACGGCGGGCATTCTACCATCCAACGATAAGCCTTCGAGGTACGTGTGCGTTTTTTTAAGTGGATCAGGCGTTGAAGGGGTAAAGGGAAAACCTGAATTTAGGTGGGAGGGTGGCCCTCATTCACTCACTCCCATTCGATGGTACCGGGGGGCTTGGACGTCACGTCGTACACAACGCGATTGATACCGGCAACCTCGTTGACTACCCTGCGGGCGATGCGGTCGAGTACCTCTGGGGGGAAACGATACCAGTCGGCCGTCATGAAGTCCGTGGTTGTCACCGCACGTAGCGCAAGGACGTTTTCATAGGTCCTCGAGTCGCCCATTACGCCGACGCTTTTGACCGGCAGGAGAACGCACAGAGCCTGGGAGATCTCGTCGTAAAGCCCTGCCGAACGAATTTCTTCGATGACGATGGCATCTGCCTCCGATAAGGTCTGGACACGACCCGGTTCGATCGCGCCAAGGATCCTCACTGCCAGCCCGGGACCCGGGAACGGGTGGCGCCACACGAAATCATGCGGCAATCCAAGCTCCTCCCCCACCCGACGTACCTCGTCCTTGAACAAATCGCGTAACGGC
>Ga0209013_10005142_pt1 | contig 11318 bp, 8 predicted proteins | sample Cruoilmetagenom2_FD_187291 | JGI IMG/M metagenome (GOLD analysis project Ga0209013, IMG submission 187291) | Oil polluted marine microbial communities from Coal Oil Point, Santa Barbara, California, USA - Sample 2 (SPAdes) (version 2) | ecosystem: Environmental > Aquatic > Marine > Oil seeps ...
TTTCCGGACGGATCCGTCCCCAGTTGTTTCCGGTTTTCGATCATCAGGTTCTGCCCGGCACCTTCTCCGACAACTATCACGGCATACCCGCGCCTGGTTAACCTTTTTTTCAGGGCAGAGAAAAAACCTTCAAGGCTGAAATCAACTTCAGGAACAAGACAAAAATTGACAACATTATTGGCCAGTGAGGCTGATGCGGCAATAAATCCTGAATCCCTGCCCATAAGTTTAACAAGGCCGATACCGTTTCGCGCTCCGGTGGCCTCGACATAGGCAGTATAGGTGGACGTATTGGAAGCTTCCACCGCCGTAATGTATCCAAAAGACATGTCGATATAGGAAATATCGTTGTCAATGGTTTTCGGTACGCCGATAACATTCATCTTGAGACCACGTTTGGTTATCTCCTCGTAAATGTCAGTAGCTCCCCGCATTGTTCCGTCCCCTCCGATGGCATAGAGGGTTGAAATGTGCATCTGTTCAAGGGTATCGACCATTAAACCGACATCCTGCGGGCCGCGGGATGAACCGAGAATCGTCCCGCCCTGATTATGTATCTCACGGACCTTATCCGGGGTGAGTGCGATGGGGGTGTGTCCATGCTGGGGTGACAACCCTTCGTAGCCGTATCGAAAACCCCATATCGTCCTGACACCGTAATGGTGGTAGAGGCTCATGACGATAGCCCGAATGACATCGTTAATACCGGGACAGAGTCCACCGCAGGTAACTATGCCGCAGCTGACCTTAGAGGGATCAAAATAGATTTTTTCCCTGGGCCCGGCCATTTCGAAGCTGGGAATTTCACCGCACACTTCGATATAAGGCTTCAATTTCTTCAGTTGTGATGTAAAAAGAATTTTATCATCATCACTGATGAAATGAGACTGATGCATGGGGTTAGCAACATTGCATTCCCCGAGTTTTTCAATTATCAGATCTGATACATTCATGTCAGTTTTTGAATTTCTACGTCCATTGGACGAACCTTCCAGATTCTGTCACAGTATTCTTCGATAGAGCGGTCGGAAGAAAAATACCCCATCCGCGCGGTATTGATAACAGACATTTTTGCCCATCTATATTTATTTTTCCAGATTCTACTCACTGTTTCCTGGCAACGGACATATGAGTTGTAATCTGCCAGAACAAAATATTCATCACTGTAAACAAGATGATCAAAAAGCGGTTTAAACAGGTTCAGGTCACCATGTGAAAAATAACCGTCCTGAATAAGATTCAGAACAGCATGTAGTTCTGAATTGTCCTGGTAGATGGTGTACGGAATATACACGCCGTTATGTAATTTTTGCAAATTTTCGACGGTCAGGCTGAATAAAAAGAAGTTTTCCGATCCCACTGCCTCGCGAATTTCCACATTAATTATTTTTTTAATATTTTCCATGATCGATACTTGGTTAGGTTAAACAGTTACTGGAAGGTTCTGGTGCTGAATACTATCAGTCCCACCAGCGAAGGATGAAGTATTGTAAACGACATATTTATTATATCCTTTATAAATTGTCCCGTTTAAAATAGCCGTTCTGCGGGAAATGCAGAACCCGGTCAATCACCTCGCCGCTCAGCATGATGAAGGGATGGGAGTGGTGAACGACAAGAAAATCATCCATCCCTTCAAGTATCTGCATTAACCGGTTTCCGGAGAAGTCTACGGTCGTTTTCCATCTTGTACAGTTGATATCTTCTGGACCAGTCTACATATGTATCCGTTTTCGTAACTCTTTAGCTAAACTTTCTTCTCTATAGGATACAATTGTAATTGGTGAGCGCCGGAAAAGCTTTTCAGCCACAGATCCGGTGAAGGCATGCACAAAATCGCTTTTGGCTTTTATGCCCATAACGATCATGTCGATATTTTCTCTGACTGCGTATTTAAGAAGTTTTTCAGTCGGGTTGCCGACCATAATAATAAGTTTCATGCGATCATCAGGAAAATCTATTTTTTTGAGCATTGAATCAAGTGTGGCAACACGCTCCTTTTCAATCTCTTCGACATAGTGGTTACCATCAACTTCATAGCCATAAGAGGTAATTCTCTCAACCGCATCAACATCACGCTGGTTAATAACGTTAACAAAAAGCAATTTCTCCACGTTTAATGCTTTGGCGAGGCTCAAGGCATATTGCACAATGCCCTCTGAGTAAGGAGAAAAAGCCAACGGGACCATAATTTTTTTTATATCATTCATAGGTTTACCTTATTTTTGTTGTGCTATTGGCAGGCGCGCTTCCGGCCCTCTCATTTTTTGAAACACGAAAATCAGCCCAAAAAGGGCGAGACCGATCAAATATGCATAATAGCGTTGCTCATGAGCCAGGCCAACCCACTCAGCAATTCTATGCGGCTGCATCAAAATAAAGGTTACAGAGAGGAACAAGGGGATTTCCCAAAATTTATTTCGTGCAATAAACCACCCCTGGGTAGCCGATGCAAAGGCAAAGTTACCAAAACAGGTCATGACAAAAATAAGAATACCCTGCGGCCATGAATAAATATTATGCAGGATCAATTCGGTGTTAAAGATAAACATGAACGGCAGGATAGCTGTCCGGATATCATACATGAATCCCTGCAAGCCGGTTGCAATGGGAGGAGATTTTGCAATTGCAGCTGCAGCATAGGCAGCAAGACCGACAGGAGGGGTGTCGTCTGCCAGAATACCGAAGTAGAAACAGAAAAGATGGGCTGCCATGAGGGGAACTATAAAACCCTGCATCCCGCCAATAGTAACAATGGCAGGGGCAGTCAGTGCAGCCATAACAATATAGGTGGCGGTAGTCGGCAGTCCCATGCCGATAATGAGACTGGCCATTGCGGTAATTACAAGCATAAGAAAAACATTACCCATGGAAAGGACATCAATAATTTCCGAAATAAGATTGCCAAGACCAAGGGATACAACGCCGACAATGATACCTGCCGCGGCGGTCGCAAGCGCCACGGAAACCATGTTCCTGGCTCCGGAAGCCAAGGCTGAAAATATATTAACAATAGACTTTTTGAAGGCATCTCCAAGAGATTCTTTTCTGTAATAAGCCCTGATTGGTTCCTGAAACAGCATGATGACACCCAGGACCATAATTGCATTAAACGCAGCCAATTCCGGGGAATGACGGACAATGATTAACTCATAGAGCAGCATGAAAAGCGGGATAAGAAAATGGACCCCACTCAAAAGTGTTCTGAAAAAAAGAGGGAGTTCTTTCCTGGGAAGCCCTTTAATCCCTAATTTAGATGCTTCAATGTGAGATATGTAAAAAAGGGCAGCGTATGACGCAAATGCCGGAACAGCAGCTGCCTTGATGACTTCAATGTAAGGCACATTAACATATTCGGCAATAATGAAGGCTGCCGCTCCCATAATCGGCGGCGCTAACTGGCCGTCAGTTGACGCGGCTACCTCGACGGCAGCTGCCTTGGTAGGCGGGTAACCTACTTTTTTCATCATTGGAATTGTAAATGTTCCGGTTGTGACAATATTGGCGATACTGGATCCTGAAATCATACCGGTCAGTCCGCTTCCCATAATAGCGGCTTTAGCCGGTCCACCTTTAAATCCTCCAAGCAGGCTTAAGGCAAGTTGAATAAAATAATATCCGGCGCCGGCCTTATCCAGCATGGCTCCGAATAAAACAAAAAGAAAAACAATAGTGGCGGAGACATCAAGAGGAATGCCATAAATACCTTCAGTCGACATGGTCATCTGGCCGACAAAACGATTAAGCGAAGTCCCTTTAAAGGCTATCAGGTCAGGCATGTAAGGACCTAAAAAACAATAGCCAATAAAGAATGAACCAATGATCGGTAAAGCCGGGCCAATAGTTCGACGGGCAGCCTCAAGGAGCATGATAGTCAGCATGATGCCGAATACAATATCCCAGATAACAGGAGATCCTTGTCGGTTATTAATATCCTCCAGGAATATGACGAGGTAAAGGGCGGTAAAGCAGGCGAGCGCAGCGATCAGCATATCTAGAATCGGGATCGTTTTATGCCGTGAGAAGTATCTTATGCCAAAAACAGGTTTTTTAAAGAGAGGGTAATTCAAATACACAATGGTAAGAGCAAAGGCGAGATGAATGGCGCGGATATACGTGGTGTCAAGAACAATGAATTTTGGCAGGGAAAGCTGATATAGGCTCCAGCAAACAGCTATGGTTGGAATTATGTATTTTTGCCGGCCTGTCGGTTTTCTACCAATACCTTCTTCCTCTTCGGCCATTTTTCGGGCCAAATCCATTCCATCATCTTCAAATTGTACATCAATCTTACTCATACACTCCTCTTTACAACAAAAGAATATCCACAGTCAGAATGTTAAAAAAATTATTTTATATCTCGAACTGCCAGGGCTCGGTATCCGCGTTTGTGTACCATCCGGTCGCTATAATATATACCACGTCTGAAGTTGAAGACCTGGGCGGTGATAGACTGTTGGTTTGAGCTCCAAACAAAACCGCATGTGAGATGAATTTCCGGGGTTATTTTAAGGCGCTGACCACATTCAGCTTCATAGCCGCTATATTCTTTATCTTTTATATGAAGGCTTTTGAGTTCTTCAAGGGTGGGGAGACGCCAGTTTTTGTATAAAACCGGAAGGGAATAGGGGAAGGTAAAACGTATCCACTTGTCTGCCTGATGCCAGTCAATATCACCAATGTTATCTGTCCTGGCCCACATCAAGCCAAGCTGGTGATCGGTTATCGTGCCATCATTATTGTCGGTAAATCGTTCTCCCGGGAATGCATTGAGACAGAACGGGACAACCAAAATGGACAGTGCCATAATCAGTGTTGATATGTATCGTGTCATGAGGCCACCCTGCGTCAAAACTAAATAGTCTTGAATATGTTATACGTTCAATGTCTTGTATTCCGGGTTAAAAGTGTAGTGGTTTGTATACTACCTGACTGAACTTCTTTTGGTTTAAACCAAAAGAATCCGGCGATGGAGAAAACCACCGCCGGATAATAAAAAATAATTATTTCATTAAGCCTGCTTCCTTGTAGTACTTCATCGCACCAGGATGAATCGGTGCGGAAAGACCTTGAAGCATGTTTTCTTTAGTCAAGACAGAATATGCAGGATGAAGTTTTTTGAATTCCTCAAAGTTATCAAAAACTTCTTTGGTAATAGCATAAACAACGTTATCCGGCACTTTGGCAGAGGTTACAAATGTCGCTTTAACGTTGAAAGTTTCAATATCTTGGTCATTTATCGCACCAGGATAGAGTGCAACTGGAATTGTTCCTTTAAGGTAATAAGAGGATTTTGTAAGCATGGTTTCAATTCCTGGACCAGAAATTGAAACAATTGTGACCTTTCGAGCACCTGAAGTAGCTTCCTTAATCGCTCCGGCTGGATGCCCGACAGTATAAAAGAAGGCATCTATACGCCCGTCCTGAAGCAGGCTGGCTGCCTCGGAAGCTTTAATACTTTCAGCTTTGATATCTTTTTCATAATTGATACCAACCGCTTCCAGTGCATCAATAGAATTCTGGCGTTGCCCGGAACCGGGATTTCCAATGTTTATTTTTTTCCCTTTTACGTCCTGAATGGTCTTAATGCCTGAATCAACAGCAGCTACGAGGGTAACTGACTCCGGATGAATTGAGAAAACCGCACGAAGGTCTTTCTGGGGCCCCTTGTCTTTCCATTCGGCAAGTCCGTTGACAGCCTGATATTGCCGGTCGGACTGAACAATACCGAACTCAAGATCACCGTTCATAACTGCGTTTACGTTAAAAACAGATCCTCCTGTTGATTCAACAGTTGCACGGATTCCATACTCTTTCTTCTTCTTGTTCACCATTTTGGCTATAGCCCCACCGGTCGGATAGTATACACCGGTAATGCCTCCTGTACCAATGGTCACGAATGTTCTTGCCTGAGCTGACACAAGAAATATCATCATTGATGCAAAAAGAACAACACTAAAAAACAGTTTTTTTCTCATCTTTTCCTCCTTAGATTTTATTGAGTTCTTCAGGCCATCCGGCAAATCAGAATTACAACTTATATAATATTCGATTATAGCATCTGAAGTGCTCTTGACAATAAAATATACTATAATCTTATTTGATCATGCTCTTTCGATTGTTTGGATGATTACGGTTATCATTGACGTATTTTATTACGAAATATGTACTATTTTATCCATGTCTTCGACTTGTAAGGGGAGTGTCTAACTTGTTCAGCTAATGAGAATTTCTTGATTTTTTCTTTTGAAACATGTATTCCGAATACATAGAAAAAAAATACGAATAGAACCAAAAATTTTTAATAGTCAGCCATGTCAGACCATGTTCCTTCAAAAGAAAAAAAGCTCTATGATGTATCCATTTTTCATTCCTGGTGCAAACTGTGCGGTCTGTGCATAGCTCTTTGTCCCAAAAAAATTATCCAAGCCGATAAGTCCGGGAAACCGGAAATTATAGATTCCGACCGCTGTAATGGGTGTCGGTTTTGTGAACACCATTGCCCTGATTTTGCCATAACTGTAAAAGTACGTATGCCGAAAAGGAGAAAAACGGATGGATGATGCGTTAAAGCAGCGTCGGCTTCTCCAAGGTAACGAAGCTATAGTCTACGGTGCATTGGCGGCTGGTTGCCGTTTTTTTGCCGGTTACCCTATCACTCCGGCCTCTGAAATTGCAGAACTCCTTTCTCAGCTTTTACCGGCAGTGGAGGGAACCTTCATCCAAATGGAAGACGAGATTGCCAGCATGGGTGCAGTCATAGGTGCATCCCTTGCCGGGACAAAATCGATGACAGCTACAAGCGGTCCCGGTTTCTCGCTCATGCAGGAAAATCTTGGTTTTGCCTGTTGCACTGAGGTTCCATGTGTCATTGTCAATGTCATGCGCGGAGGACCTTCCACCGGACTACCGACCAATCCTGCCCAGGGTGACGTGCAAATGGCCAGATGGGGAACCCATGGTGACCATCCTATCATTGTTCTGTCTGTTTCAACTGTCCTGGACAGTTTCTCCATAACTGTCCAGGCCTTTAATCTTTCCGAAAAATACCGCGTACCGGTTATTCTTCTTTCAGACGAAGTCGTTGCCCATACCCGTGAATGTGTTATCCTTCCTTCAAGCGACGATATAAGGGTTGTCGACAGGATTAAACCCAGTGTTCCGCCAGACTGGTATGTGCCATATGAAGGGGACACGAGAGGGATACCTGCGATGGCTGCCTTTGGAGACGGTTACAGACACCACGTAACCGGGTTGATTCATGACAAACATGGATTTCCCACCCAGAACAGTGACGAAATTGAAGCCTTTCAAATGCGTTTGACCCAGAAAATTACCCGTGGTTTCCCGGAGATTCAAATGTCTAAGGAGTATTTGCTTGATGATGCAGATGTGGCTGTCATAGCATATGGATCTGTTGCCCGGTCCGCGTGGCGGGCTGTTCAGGATGCTAGAAAACACGGAATCAAGGCAGGTCTGCTCCAGCTGATAACCCTCTTTCCTTTTCCGCGCGGGTCAGTCGCCCCGTTATTGAGTTCATGCCGGGCAGTGCTCGTGCCTGAAATGAATATGGGGCAAATAAGCAGGGAGGTGCACAGGGTTAATCAAACCAACTGCCAAATTGTAAAACACAATAGAGTCGATGGACAGTTTATAACTCCCACCGAAATCTTTAAAAAACTGATAAAGCTGTAAAGGAACCCGAAATGCCGATTCCAGCCCAGGCTCTTCGACACGATTTCTTGCGTCACGATAAAAAATTCCCACATGTCTGGTGTCCGGGGTGCGGTAACGGAATAGTTATGGGATCGCTGCTTCGTGCTATCAAAAGGCTGGAACTCTCCAAAGACGAAGTGGTGCTGACATCTGGAATAGGATGTTCCGGACGGATGCCTACATACCTTGACTTTAATACTCTTCATACGACCCATGGCAGGGCACTGACCTTTGCCACCGGTATTAAACTGGTCAACCCATCCCTGACTGTCTTTGCAATAATGGGAGATGGCGATGCAACGGCGATTGGCGGAAATCATTTTATTCATGCGGCCAGACGAAACATCAACCTGACAGCCATTATCATTAATAATTCAATCTATGGTATGACAGGTGGACAATACTCGCCGACAACACCTTTTGGGTCCACATCTACGACTTCTGTTTACGGTCATATTGAACAGGCTTTTTCCATTGCCGAACTTGCAGCTACTGCCGGTGCGTCTTTTGTGGCGCGTTCTACCGTTTACCATACCGATTTAATGGACAACCTCATTGTAGAAGCCGTTAAAAAAAGAGGGTTTGCCGTTGTCGAAGTTATTTCCAACTGTCATGTTCAATATGGAAGACGCAACAAACTTGGTGGTGCAGTTGACATGATCCTGGGTTTCAGGGATAATTCCGTATCCGTCCGGAAAGCTGCAACAATGGAGAGTAAGGAACTGGAAGGAAAGATAACGATTGGTGTTCTGGCAGACCGGGAACTGCCTGATTCTACAGAAGAATATCAGAGAATCAGAAAACTGGCAAAAGAGGAAAATCCTTGAACACAAGAATTCCGGGCCGACCTACACATCGGTTTGAAGTAAGATTTAGCGGATCCGGTGGCCAGGGGTTGATAACAGCCGCCATCATATTTGCTGAAGCGGTCGGCGTGTACAATGGGCATTATGTGTGCCAGACCCAGAGCTACGGTCCTGAGGCCAGAGGAGGGAGGAGTAAGGCAGAGGTGGTTATCAGTGACGAGCCAATCGATTATCCCAAGGCTCTCAAACTTGACCTGCTACTGGCGATGAATCAGCAGGCATGTGATTCCTATTTTTACGATCTCCAGCCGAACGGTCTGCTTGTTGTAGACTCCGGCCTGGTTGAGCAGTTTCCAACCAGCAGAATAATTGCTGTTCCATTTACTGAAATTGCCCGTGATGAGATTGGCAGGGAATTGGTGGCTAACATGGTTGCCCTCGGGACTGTCGGTGTTTTGTCCAGCCTCGTGTCAATTGAAAACCTGGAGAAAGCACTTCTTGCCAGAGTTCCCAGGGGCACTGAGGAAATAAATAAAAAGGCCCTAAGCCGCGGAATTGAGGAGGCGAACAAGGTGAGCCTGGATTCCTTGCCCCGAGCGGTGATGAGCGATGAAGATGAGGTGTAATATTAGAGTATGAAAGTACTTGTACACCAGCATGGATAAGATGACAATCAATCACTTGAGACCGTGAAATAGTATTAACAGCCGATATGATTCATCCTGATATTGAAAAAAAAATATTGCGAATAATTGATAACCTGCAGCAACTTAAAGATATCAATTCAATTCTGGATACGGTGCTGTACGAAGCAAGAAAGCTTGCCAATGCCGATGCAGGTACAATATTTCTTGCAACCCAGGCCGGGTTGACGTTCAACTATGTCCAAATAGGTACACTTACGCTACAGAATGATATAATTGCCTCTCATTACAGATATTATACAATTCCGATCGATAAAAGTTCAATAGTTGGTTATTGTGCGGCTACAGGCGAACAGGTGACAATCGAGGATGCGTATAATCTGCCCGAGGATGTCCCTTTTTCATTTAACTCATTTTTTGACCGTAAAACGGGTTACCGTACACTTTCTGTCTTTGCTCTTCCCCTGAAGACACTTGGCAATACCCTGGTTGGGGTAATGGAACTTATTAATCCTCTTGATGAACATAATACTCTGTCCGTTTTTTCAGATGAAATCCAGACTTATATATCCCGATTTGCCGGATATGCCGCAGCAGCTATAGAAAGGGGGCAATGGAACCGTGAACTGATCCTCAGGATGATTCGGATGGCTGAATTGCGCGATCCGGGTGAAACTGCCGCTCATGTTCAGAGAGTAAGTGCCATTTCTGCTGAAATTTATACGCAATGGGCCCGTAATAAAAACATAGATCCTGTTGAAATTAAGCGTTTCAGTGATCTCCTGAGACCGGCGGCAATGCTCCATGATGTCGGGAAGATAGGTGTTCCGGATGAAATCTTAAAAAAACCCGGCAAGTTAAGTAATGACGAGTTTGAATTGATCAAGCTGCATACGATATATGGAGCAAATTTATTTGAATCAACTAGCTCGGAACTCGACCATATGTGCCGGGAAGTCACCTTGAACCATCATGAGAGGTGGGATGGTGAAGGATATCCTGGCCACTATTCAGGATGTATTGTTCTTTATGATAAAAATAAAAAACCGAAAATGGGGGAGGAAATTCCTTTTTCTGCCAGAATTGTTGCCTTGGCAGACGTTTTCGACGCCCTGGCCAATAAGCGTGTGTACAAAAAAGCCTGGAAAATGGAAGATATATATGTGCTTATCCGGGAGGAAAGAGGGAAACATTTCGACCCGGAACTGGTCGATGCCTTTTTCCATGTGACAGTGATTATAGAAGCCATCCAGGAGAGATACAAGGACATTTCACAAAATGTCAATATCAAATCTCCCTCTGTCGGAGCCTTAAAAAACCCGAATATTGTACGGGAGCAACAATTGGCATGCGGTTGCCCGGATGATATTTACAAGGAAATAAAGTTTATAGTTTCGTTAATGGATGACGATTATAATTATGATTTTTTAGATTTGGCTTTTGAGAATGTCAACAAAATTTTCAGTGGCCGTTTCCCGGGTTATCAGGCCAGCAATACATCCTATCATAACCTAGATCACACGATGGCCGTTGCCCTTGCGCTTATACGTCTGGTTCATGGTAAATTTATACAGGGCGTAAGATTTACCTCTGAAATGATAGAATGCGGTCTCGTTTCAGCTTTTTTCCATGATGCCGGATTGATCCAGAAGAGTACAGACAATGAAGGGACAGGTGCCAAGTACACTAAATTTCATGAGGAGCGTTCTATATTGTTTGTCAAGGAGTACTTGAGTTCTGTCGGGCGAAGCGATGATATGAGCAGCAGATGCGCTCAGATGATTCAATGCACAAAGCTCAGCAGCTCACCGGCTAAAATCAACTTCCACTCTGATGAAATTAAGCTGATGGGATATGTTTTAGGGACGGCAGATATCGCAGCCCAAATGGCTGACCGGGTTTACCTTGAGCGTCTACCCATGCTTTACGATGAACTGAAAGAGGGTGGGGTGCTGGGATATGAATCAACGGTTGACATTTATCATCAGACAGTAACCTTTTTCAGGAAAGTTATCAAAAAACGGTTATTCGTCGAATTTGACGGAATTGTGGAAGCAATGCGCAACCATTTTCAGGAAAGATGGAATATTGACCAGAATCTTTACGTTTCTGCGATTGAAAACAATATCAACTATATAGAATTCCTTAACAA
>Ga0209013_10005143_pt1 | contig 11318 bp, 11 predicted proteins | sample Cruoilmetagenom2_FD_187291 | JGI IMG/M metagenome (GOLD analysis project Ga0209013, IMG submission 187291) | Oil polluted marine microbial communities from Coal Oil Point, Santa Barbara, California, USA - Sample 2 (SPAdes) (version 2) | ecosystem: Environmental > Aquatic > Marine > Oil seeps ...
CCCGTTCGCCCGCTCCATAAAAAAAATGAACATTTCAATATATGAATGGTACCAATTATGCCCGGGTGGTGGAATGGTAGACACAGGGGACTTAAAATCCCCCGGTCATTGTGACCGTGCCGGTTCAAGTCCGGCTCCGGGTACCATTTGATGGAATATCAAATACTACAAACCGTAGTAAATTTTGATGTTCCATTATTTATATATTTTAGTGTGGAGCCATCGCCAAGCGGTAAGGCCGCAGCCTGCAAAGCTGCTATCCCCGGTTCAAATCCGGGTGGCTCCTCCACCATGTAAACTAGAATTTATCTATCTTTAGATAATATTCTATTCTTCAAATGTCGGGAGATGTCGGAGCGGTTGAACGTGCCGGTCTTGAAAACCGGTGAGGGTAATACCTCCGGGGGTTCGAATCCCCCTCTCCCGGCCACTCACTTTATACAATCCAATTTAACTACCAGCATAACAGATTTTGAGACCTTTTCAGTCAATTCAAATTATGATATAATAAAAAATTATGCTTATGAATATAATAAAAAAATATTTTGATAATTATGTAAATACTGTAGTGTTACCAACGGATAGTAAAGCATTAAAATTAAAAAAATCTTCTTTGATCATTGTGCCTCTTATTATAGGACCGGCAGCATTGGTTTGGGGAATATTGTATATTTTCTTAGGACAATACTTATCAGCTTCGATCCCGCTTTCATATAGTGTCATTTCCTTATTTAATTTATGGCATCTCTATAAAACAAAAAATATTATTTTACTACAACAGATACAAATGATACTGGTTCTTTTCCTCCCCTTTTTTCTCATGTGGTCCTTGGGAGGATTTGCATCAGGTAGTTTTATAATGCTGTGGGCTTTTTTTGCTCCTATTGCTGCGTTAATGTATGAAGATAGTAAAAAGTCACTCTATTGGTTTTATGCCTTTATACTTCTTGTTGTCGTTTCTGTAAACATTGATCAGGCACTCATAGAGAACCGTACAGAAGTACTACCGCAAATAGCCATAGAATTATTCTTCTTATTGAATATTTCAGCAGCATTATCGGGTGTATACCTTTTAATTAAGTACTTTATAAATGAGAAAGATAAAAATGCAAATGAACGTTTGGAAAAGGAGCATAGAGCCCTTGTATTACGTACAGAAGAATTAAATAAGGCAAATATAAAACTAAAGACTCTTGCGCATTATGATAGTCTCACGGGGCTGCCGAACAGAGATCTTTTTAATGATCGATTAGCGCAAGCTATAGAGAAAGCGAAACGGCATAACAATGAGTTAGCACTCCTTTTTGTTGACTTGGACCGGTTTAAACAGATCAATGATTCTTTGGGCCATTCTCTTGGAGATAAAGTTCTCCAAACAGTGGCCACTCGGCTTAATGAATGTATTCGTAAAGAGGATAGCTTAGCACGATTGGGTGGTGATGAATTTATTATTCTTATGGACGATCTGAACAAAGGAGAAAATGCATCTCTCTTAGCACAAAAAATCATAGATAGTTTGGCTGAACCTATCTATATTGATGAGCATACATTTTATGTTACTGCTAGTGTAGGAATCAGTCTTTATCCACATGATGATATGAATATGAATAAACTGTTAATGTATGCAGATACGGCAATGTATAAGGCTAAAAAGGAGGGCAAGAACAATTTTCAATTTTATTCGTCTGAAATGACAGCTTTAGCAGTAGACAATGTTATGATGCAGGCAAATCTGTATAGCGCCTTAGAGAATGGAGAGTTTGTTGTGTACTATCAGCCTCAAATTAATGCTGAAACATTACAACATACCGGTATGGAAGCTTTAGTAAGATGGGAACATCCTGGCATGGGATTAATAACCCCTTCAAAATTTCTTTCTATTGCAGAAGAGACAGGATTTATTGTTGAATTAGATCAATGGGTAATGAAGAGAGCTATGAAACAAATGGTTCAGTGGCATAGAGATGGGTTCACCCCAGGAATATTGGCCCTTAACCTTTCCCTTAAACAACTTCATCAAAAAGACTTTATTTCTGTATTTAAAGGGATGCTTATAGAAACGGGATGTAATGCAGAATGTCTTGAATTAGAAGTAGCAGAAGGGCAAATAATGAATCATCCAGAAGATGCTATTGCTGTACTGAATAAGCTTAGAGATATGGGTATAGGATTGGCGATAGATGATTTCGGAACAGGGTATTCTTCCCTCTCTTATTTAAAACGGCTACCTATTGATAAGCTTAAGATCGATCAGACATTCATTTGTGGTTTACCTGAGGATGAAGAGGATGTCGAGATCGCTAAAGCTGTTATCGCTTTAGCAAAAAGTTTGAAACTGAGTGTCATTGCAGAAGGGGTTGAGACACAAGAGCAGAGAGACTTTTTAGTGGAGCATGGCTGTGAAAATATTCAGGGCTATTTTTATAGTAAGCCTCTATTGGCCCATGAAATGGAAAAGATGTTTTTAAAATGATTTTCTAATCCCTTTTTCTTCTACTCATTTAATCAACACCCTTACCAAAATCAATTCTTTTTTAAAATACTTGCTATAATCATATAGTTTATATAGAGAAGGATTTTAGTATGTCAGAGAATATAGGAAAATTAATATTACGTTTAATGGTTGGCGGTATGATGCTCTTTCATGGTATCGATAAGGCTTTACACGGGATCACTTTTATTAAAGGCTTATTGAAGTTTCAGGGAGTACCTGAAGTCTTGGCATATGGAATCTATGTGGGAGAGATACTTGCACCGATCTTTTTGATCATAGGGTGGAAAAGTAGGATTTGGGCAGGAGTGATTGTCCTCAATATGGCAGTGGCTATTTACTTAACGAAGCTTGGGGCATTACTAAGTGTAGGAGCACATGGTGCTTGGGCAGTGGAAGTACCAATGTTTTATCTATTCAGTGCTTTGGCTATTGTCCTTTTGGGTTCTGGTAAATATGCGATCATTAGAGATTAGTACATCAAAATTACACATTGCTTGCCTATAGTTTTAAAAAAGTGATCCCTCTGAGTGCCTAGGTTCCTCAGAGGGATCATATAAAAAGGTAAGCAATGCAAAAAATAGTATTCACTCTCTTGATGATATGTATGACATTCGTTCTTGCAGATGAAGTTAAACCATGGACAACCAAATTAAACAATTTAACGACATTTGAAAAGCATGTACTTATAGATAAAGGGACAGAACGCGCCTTTTCAGGAAAATATGTACATACCAAAGAAGATGGTATGTATACATGTAAAGTGTGTGATGCACCTCTCTATACCTCTAAAGATAAATTTGACTCTCACTGCGGATGGCCCAGTTTCGATGATGCTATTCCCGGCGCCATTAAAGAAGTACCAGATGCCGATGGCAGACGTACAGAAATCGTTTGTGCAAATTGTGGGGCACACATGGGCCATGTTTTTAAAGGGGAAGGGTTCACTTCTAAAAATGTGCGTCACTGTGTGAATTCCGTTTCTCTCAATTTTCAAAAAAATAAAACCCAGACCTCCACATTAAAAAAAGCCTATTTTGCAGGTGGATGTTTTTGGGGTGTAGAGTATTATCTTGAAAAGATCGATGGAGTTAAAGAGGTGACTTCTGGGTTTATGGGAGGGCATCTCAAAAATCCAGGTTATTATGATGTCGTGCGTAAAGATACCGGACACATAGAAACAGTTGAAGTTGTGTATGATCCTTCTAAAGTCTCTTATGAAACATTAGCCAAAATGTTTTTTGAGATACACGATCCGACACAGACAGACGGGCAAGGGCCAGATATAGGCAGTCAATATCTCTCTGCTATTTTTGTCAACAATACCCAAGAACGTGAAACGATTGAGAGATTGATAAAAGTGTTGGAAGGTAAAGGGTTTAAGATAGCCACAAAGATAAGGGCTAAAGTACCTTTTTACAGTGCAGAAGCGTATCATCAGGACTACTATGAGCGTAAAGGCTCAACCCCTTATTGTCATAGAAGGGTCAAGAGGTTTTAGTCTTGTGTATTGATCATCCACTGAGAAAAGATATTTAGATAATTCCAAAAACTTTGGATATTTTCGTCGCTACTTAACTTATCGTTGATGATAGGTTGCAGGGCTTCTTCAAAAGTGACGAGCCAATGCAGTCTTGCATGAGGGGTGATAGGAAAAGGAGCATGTCTTTTTCTCATTTGTGGGGCACCACGGTTTTGATTAAAGTAGGGGGTCCCTCCACAGATCTGTATGAAAAAGTCTGCAGAGGTCTGCCCTGCTGCTTTCATCACTTCTCGATCTTTTGGAAATATCTCTTTAATAGGACTTTCAAATAGTCCCATATAAAATCTATCGAGCAGGGCACGCATGCCTTCTTCTCCTATATCCGTTAAAAATTCCGGGTTGGGTTTGGTTACGGGAGGGTTAACGCCTTCCTGGTAAGGGAGTATAGAGAAGTCTAAAGATGAGGTACCAAATTTCATTAAATGCCTTTTGTAAATTAAATATATATTTTGAAAGGTTATAACATGAAAAAGCTTTACATTCCTTAGCGACAGCCGCCCGTTCCACAACTATCACTGTTTTCTACAGCAAAACTATTGGTATAGCCACACTCCAGACATTCAAAAGAGAGTAGTTTGGGGCCAGAACATCCCCCTGATCTTTGGTCTGTAAGTTCAATGCTTTTTTGATGACATTTAGGACAAAATCCCCGTTTGATGGCATCTAATTGTTCTTTTTTTTCTTTAAGGTAGAAGATATAAACAAATACTGATCCCAGAAGGATGATAAGCATAAAAGCGAGAAGATAAAATGAATCGATAATTGACTCCTTACGTCGTATAATTTTTTAGTTCGGCGACCTGTTTTTTATAGTCAGGTAAATGCTGTTCAACCAGTTGCCAAAAATCTTTTTGATGATGTTTGTGTTTGATATGTGCCAGTTCATGAATGATGATGTATTGTATCACATCGTGTGGGAGTTTCATCATCATCGTGTTAAAACTTAAAACGTTTTTCCCGCTACAGCTTCCCCACTGCCGTTTTGTTTTTCGAAAGCGTAGGTTTGTTGGGGAAAGACCCATTTTTTCAGCCCAGAGCTCTACATGAAAAGGAATGTGCTTTTGTGCTTCTGTTTTATAGAAGCGATCGAAATGTGTTTGAAAAAGTCTTTCATCATAGGTATGGTAAAACAGCGTAAATTTTTCCCCATCAAAATCAAGGTGTGCTCTTTTTTTAGTATGCACAGTTAAATGGAGGGGGTAAGCTTCACCCATATAATATAACTCTAAATCTTTGGAAAAGTCTAAAGGTTTCCCTTTTTTGTATTGAATCTTTTCTCTGGCATTATTGATCCAGGAAGCCTTTTTGAGTAAAAGTTGTTCTATTTTTCGTTGTGTGACTTTAGGGGATTTGATGACGAGGTTTCCCTCGTTATCAAAAGTAAGGTAAATGTGTTTAAGTTTGGGGTTAACGATGTGTGTATATTGTGGTAAAAAACTCATATCGTAAGATTAGTTAACGATTTTATCATTACTATATATTACTCTTCTGTGGATAGACCCATCTTTATTGTATGTTTGGGCAGGCCCCTCTTTTATCCCATTCTTATATGTATAAGATACCATCACATCACCATTTGGATAGTATGCTTCATACATGCCATCTTTCTTCCCGTTGATATAATTTACTTTTGAAAGGACACGACCTCTTTCATCATATCCTGTTGCAGTACCATGAGGGACACCATTTCGTATATTTACTGTGGAGATAACATGTCCATCGTATCCATACTCTTTACGAAGGCCATTTTGACCACTGTCATCATTCATAATGAACTCAGAGCGCAGCTGACCACCGGTATAGTACTCTTTTTTAACCGTTTTATCTGAAAGACCAGGTCCTTGACAGGCACTTAAGAAAAGAAGTACAAAAATAGAAAGAAATAGAGATAGCTTTTTCATGGAAAACCTTGATATATAAAATAGTGATATGAGTATACTATAAATTGCCTTTTTTTGCTTTTTGACCAGAGAGTATAGTGTGTTTGAGAAAGAGACTTTCTTAAGGCACGTAAATTATCATGTATAATTTAAGAGCATTGTATGCATCTCTTCTTTAGGTACAGGATGACTGAAATAGTGACCTTGAATATTGACACAGCCATGATCAATTAGAAAATCTTTCTGCTCAGAAGTTTCTACCCCTTCAGCGATAAGATCAAGCTTAAGACTCCCCGCAAGCGCAATAATTGCTTTAACAATAGCGACATCCTCTTCATCCTCAGGAATGTCTTTGACAAATGAACGGTCAATTTTGAGCCTATTGATCGGTAAACGTTTCAGTAGAGACAAAGATGAATACCCTGTACCAAAATCATCAATAGAAATACCTATACCCAAATTGTTTAACTGATGTAGTTTTGTAATGACCTCTTCAGATTTTTTTATCATTAGTCCTTCCGTGATTTCCAATTCTAACCATTTTGAGAGAAAGTCATTTTTCTTGATACACGCTTCAATTTTTGGTATAAAATCTGTTTTGTCCAACTGTTTTACCGAAACATTTAATCCAAGTACCCCGGGGTTTAGTCCCTCTTTATACCATTGGGAAATCTGCTTCATAGCATTACTCATTACCCACTGGTCCAGCTCAATGATCATTCCCGTCTCTTCTGCCAAGGGGATAAATTCATCTGGCATAAGAAGACCCATAGTTGGGTGGTCCCATCGCACCAATGCTTCCACCCCTACCAATGCATTGGTAGATGCATTTATCTGAGATTGATAATGAATAACAAACTCCCCATTATCGATAGCCTGTCGTAAACTGGTTTGCATAAGCATACGTTTCATGGCAAACTCTGTCATTGCAGGTGAATAGAACTGGTAATTGTTACGTCCCTCTTCTTTTGCTTTATACATAGCAGTATCTGCATACTTCAGTAAAGACTGAGCATCTGTAGTATCTTGGGGGTAAAGACTGATCCCAATACTCCCTGAAACATAAAGTATATGCTCCTCAATAAAGATAGCCTCTGCCAATGTTTGAAGGATTTTTTCTGCTAACAATGATGCATCTTCCGGGTGTTTCAACTCTTCCATAATAAGCGTAAATTCATCACCGCTTAAGCGGGCTAAAGTGTCTTCTTCCCGAATAATGTTTTCAAGGCGCTTCGCTACGATCTTTAAAACTTTGTCTCCCACTTCATGGCCTAGGGAATCATTAATATGTTTAAATTTATCCAGGTCAATGAAAAAGAGCGCTAATCCTTCTTTGTGGCGTTTTCCTTTTTCGAGCCCTTGTGCCAATCGATCAGAAAACAGTACTCGGTTTGGAAGGCCTGTCAATGCATCATGATGGGCTTGATAAAGTAAAATCTCTTTTTGTGCAAGCAATGCATCTTCGGCTTTTTTACGTTCAGTGACATCTTGTAAATAGCCTACGATACCGATCGGACTGCCTTTATTGTCTCGGAGGAGGGAAAGAGATAGATTGATAAGTAACTGTGCGCTAGATTTCTTCATGAGATATAAGGTACTACGATACTCTCCGTTTTTGAGTAGAGTAGAGATATGCGTTGTAACCGTTTCAGACGTATCATTTGGGTACAACAGTGAAATATGTTTTCCCATGACTTCATCTGCTGTATATCCAAAGAGTGCCTCAGATCCTTTATTCCAACTGGTAATATATCCTTCCAAATCTGTTGTATTGACAGATTCTTGCGTCTGCTGGATCATCTGTGCCTGATGCAATAGTTTGAGTTGATTTTCCTTCTGCTCTGTGATGTCTGTATGTGTACCTATCATACGAACGGCTTGACCACTCTCATCAAGCTGTACTTTTCCTCTATCATGAATCCAGACCCAATGTCCATCTTTATGTCTTAAGCGATGAATATTTTCATAATGCTCTGTTTCGCCATTTATATTTTTATAGACATCTGCCCAAGTCTCTTCCACATCATCAGGATGAATACGATCGGCCCAGTTTGCTACTTCATTGGGAAGCTCTTCATCCTTATATCCAAGTATCTCTTTCCATCTAGGAGAAAAATAAACAGAGTTATCAAGAATGTTCCAATCCCAAATACCATCGTTACTTCCCAAAAGAGCCAATTCCATACGCTCACTAAGCTGCTTATTTACTTGATGACTTTTTTTAAGCGCTTTAGTTTGTTCTTGTACTTCTTCACTGGTAATATTGACAAGATGGATTAAAGCCTCTATGGAAGTACTCTTGATATCAACTTGTTGTGGAGGTATATCCAGTGAGGTTTTATGTATCTTGTCACTCTCACTTAAGGAAACCAAGGTCATCGTTTGATTGAACAGGTTTTTTTGACTTGCGGTAAAAAACTCTCCATATGTAAAAAAACCAGATATGGAAGAAATCTGCTGAAGCGGTAAAACTTCAGACTCGACCTCGTTGCCCATAAAGTGTTTACGGGTCATACACGAATAGATAAAAATCCCTTCAGAAGGTTTTTGAGAAGTAGTATTCAGGATATTTTGTGATTTTTTCAAAATTTCTTTACTGTTTCCATAGCCAATACGTACTTTTTCTCCAGTATATAAATTACCTCCAACGATCAATGAACCATCATCTTCTTTTCCAATGGCTGCCCGTGAAACATTTTCTCCATTACGATTGACGATCAAGGGAAATTCAACACCGATACCTGGCAAGCCTTTGGAAATATCTTCCCCCAGATAATAGGCATAGGTATCTACAGCACTCTTGTCATCAATCGTATACACGCGATTACCTTCAGCTTTCGTAATAGTCAGTTCATTACCGATAGGGTGCCAGTTAAAACTGTAATCTGTATGTACATGTAAGTGACTGCTGTTCAACGTAACCCCCACAGCACCTTTCTCTAAGATATGGTCTCTAGTAAAGACCAATGTCTTTATAAAGTGACTACCGTCTCCTGCATGACCTCCTGCAACAATGACGTTATCATTTATAGAAGAAATACCATTGAGAAACTCTTCTCCATTTGTATGCAGGCCATCTGCAAAAGCAATAAGAAGCTTGGTATCATCAGTGATCAATTCTTTTGCCAAATATTGACCACTGTTGTATCCATTGGCTGTATGTTCTATGGCAGTTGCTTTTAGTGTAGTGTGTTCAAATTGACTAAAACTCAGGACAACCTTGTCTGAAGAGACTTTACCATTCATGATCTCACCATCAGTCGTACTTCCTATAATCACAGCATCAGGTAAGAATAGAGTTAACTCTGAGAGTAGCGTAGAGATAAAGGTTTTATCATTAACGGCAGAAAAAATCTGGATTAAAAGAGAGGAAGAGTTTTGGATATTCTCATCATTGATGAATGATGCTAAATCTTCTTTGGTTGTATAATATGTATTGATACTTTTCATAGGTCTCTTTCATATCATTATGATAGTGATATCAGATACGCAACACTATCTACTGTCACTATTATAATATAGTGTATGTTAAAAAGCAACGGGTATTTCTTTTACTGCTTGTTTAACATTTTCATGAGTTCATCTTGTTCTGTACTACGCTGGCTACTCTTTTCTAGAGATTCCTTCGCCAACTCCATCGCATCAACACGACTGTCAAGGTATGTATCTACAGGATTAGTCATTGTTTGAGTATGGCTCTCTTTTACTTCATCACCACATGAATTAAGAAGTAGAATGATTAACGTATAGAGCAGAAGAGTGCTACCGTGTTTCATGAGGATACCTTTTGCTTTTATTATTACGATTATAGCAAATGATGGAATTATATGTGTTGAGGTAGAATAAAGAATTTTATGGCAGAGAGGAAGGGATTCGAACCCTCGATGAGTTGCCCCATACACGAGTTCCAGTCGTGCGCCTTCGACCACTCGGCCACCTCTCTATCATTGTTTTACAGATTAATAAGTCTCATGTGTTATCCAGCTTACTAAAGCGGTTGGTTTAGTTTAACTTTTAATTGAGATTATTTTATGTAAAAGAAGTTAACACCCCTCCCCAGATCCCTGCGGCACACAGTAAAGAAAGGTGGGCTGCTATGTTCCCATCCTGACCCGTTGTCTCTCAGTACCGTTGCACAGGTCTGAAAAGAGGCATGGGAATTTTAGCCAAAGCTAGCTTATAGTTAGGCGTTTACTCTTCCGCATTAATGACACTCCATTCATTAAAAGGTATGGCTTCAAAATAGAGTTTTTCGATATTGTATTCGTAGGCGTTGGCTACTGTGACAATGGTTACTTTTTTAATGCCGTACTTTTTGTAGATGGAAAACTTGCTTTGAGATTTTACCCAGAGGCTCTCTTCACTCTCAAATGGGGCAGGGATGATGAGTTCATCGTTTGTGGTCACATATCCATGGATGCCCAGTGTTTGTACCTTAATGTCGTGTTTTATGAGTGCTAAGGCTATCATAGTGTCAAACTGCATGATGAAAGGCTGTCCTATAGTGAGGTATTTGGCGAAGGCAAAGTCAAAAAGAAGCATTTTCTTTCCAGATTTCTGGTAGCGGTCTTCTATGAATAACACGAGCTTTTCCTGGGTAAAGAGTTTCATCGTTTTATAGAGCCAGTCTTTGGAAACTTTAAACTTCTCTTTTGCAAAAGTATATATCTGGTGAGTCGTGAGATGTTTGGTGTGGTGTTGTGCCAGGATGAGAAGCAGTTTCTGCTCATTTTCATCGAAGGAACTTTGTAAAAAAGTTTTCATCGCTTGCGAGCTTGTTTTTTGTGCCTTTGCAATAAGGGGTAGAGTACCAGAGCGTAAGAAGTGGTTAAAGCCACTGCTTTGTGCTACACTGGTCTCAAAGGCAAGAAACTCCTCATAGTCTAAAGGGAAAAGCTCAACGGGGCTGAGATCTTTATCCTCAAGTGCTATACGTGAAAGGACAATGAGTCTCTCTACATTAGGGAAATAGGGAAGATAGTCTTCCTTATAATGGTCCAGTATAAGCAGAGTGATGCCCTCACGGTCTATGTGCTGCTGCAGTGTCAGAGTAGAGAGTGTGTTGAAAATAAGGTTAGGGTCCTCTAGGTCTATATAAAGGGTAGTCTCTTCATTTTCTTCATGCATCAGATCAAGAATGATGGTTGTCTTACCTGCACCACGCACGCCGTAGAGGTTAATATCTCCCTTGAGAGGCAATTGACATTTTCTAGGGACATAATTTTCAGTGACATAACGTTGATTTTGATAATATTCGAGTAATTCCATGGGTATGCCTATGATATTATTCCTTATTAAAAGGAAATATTTTTCAGTATTGTAGCGTTTTTAGGCTAAATAGTATTGCACCTTTCAAAAACTTTGGGTATAATTCGCGTTCCTAAATTTATGTTAGAGGGTTTAA
>Ga0209013_10005144_pt1 | contig 11318 bp, 6 predicted proteins | sample Cruoilmetagenom2_FD_187291 | JGI IMG/M metagenome (GOLD analysis project Ga0209013, IMG submission 187291) | Oil polluted marine microbial communities from Coal Oil Point, Santa Barbara, California, USA - Sample 2 (SPAdes) (version 2) | ecosystem: Environmental > Aquatic > Marine > Oil seeps ...
TCGGCGAGGCTGGGCACCAGAACCAGCGAGGTGATCTGTCCACCGTGTCCCGCCGCCTCGTGGCCGGTGACGATCAAGGAATCGGCGCCGTCGCGCTGCGCGGCCACCGCGTGCTTCTCGGTGGCCACGGTGGCGATGACCCTGCCGTCGTAGGCGTGAGCGCCTGCGCAGATCCAGTCACCCTTGCCGAGCGAGTAGTTGATGACCGGCACTTGTTCCTCGAGCAGCACCTCGGCGTTCTTGCGGTTGCCCGGGAAGTAGAGCGTGACGTTGGCGGCGAACGGGCGGTCGGTGAGCTCGCGGGTGCGGCGCACCGCCTCCCGGGTCTGGTTGGCGTCCAGGACCCCGGTGGCGAGAATTCCGAGACCGCCGGCGTTGCACACCGCGGCCACCAGCTCGGGGGTGCTGATCCAGCTCATGCCGGAGAGAACGATGGGGTGCTCGATGCCAAATAGCTCGGTGATCCGTGTTTTCATGCAACCCTCCTGGAACGATCGCAGGAACCGCGATCTCAGACCCTTACCGAGATTAACACCGTCTTCATTTCTCAATTCTGGCTGCGTCAAGCGTTTCGTTAGGATGCCAGGCACCTCCGAACGAGCGCGCCCAACCGCGGGCAGATCGCACCGATCCACCTGATTGCTTCCCCGCGCCGACAATTCCTAATTCCTAATTCCTAATTAGGTTCCTGCTACCCTGTTGCCTTCGAAGGGAGCGTGTTGATGAACCCTACGCGCCCAGGCGCCGGCTGGATCGAGGTGATCACCGGCCCGATGTTCTCGGGCAAGTCGGAGGAGCTCATCCGGCTGCTGCGAAGGGCTGCCATCGCCCGCCAGCGGGTTGAGGTCTTCAAGCCGGCCCTCGACGATCGTTACTCCGAGGGCGACATTGTTTCGCACTCTCAGTGGCGGGTTCCCTGTAGGCTGGTGGAGCGGGCGGAGGAGATCAGGACCCGTCTCGATCCACGGACCGAGGTTGTGGGCATCGACGAGGCGCAATTCTTCGACGACGCCCTGCCCGCCGTCTGCGGTCATCTGGCGAATCTCGGCAAGCGGGTGATCGTCGCCGGGCTCGACATGGATTACCGCGGGGTGCCGTTCGGTCCGTTGCCGGTACTGTTGGCGGTGGCGGAGGAGGTGCACAAGATCCACGCCATCTGCACCTCCTGTGGAGCGCCGGCCGCTTACACCCAGCGCCTGATCGAGTCCGACGAGCGGGTGGTCGTCGGCGCTTCCGGGGTGTATGAGGCACGCTGCCGGCGCTGCCACGAGCCGGAGGGCGCCCCTCCCGCCAGCGAACCGTGGCTCTTCCCGCCGGCCGACGACGCAGGTCCGGAGGAGGGATGACCAGCCGTCGAAAATGGTGGTTGGCCGCCGGCGCGATCCTCATCGCGGCGGCGGCGATCTCCGTCGCTATTGATTCGGAGTCGGGCGTGGCTGCCACGGTGACCATCCTCGCTCTTCTGTGGATCGTGGCGAGCCTCTGGGTCCTCGCCTGGCGGTTCTGGCGGTGGCTGACCTACCGGGTCGGGGTGCGGCTTTTCTTCTCGTACCTTTTGCTGGGAGTCCTGCCGTTCGTTTTCTTTGCAGCATTTTCCGCTGTCGGGCTGTACATCCTCATGGGTCAGTACACGTCGGTGCGCTTCGGTTCGGAGATGCGGCGGGTGCGGTGGGAGCTTGCCGACGAGTGTGAAACCGTCCTCCGGGTGGCTGAACGGGATGGCCCCGAAGCGGCCGCCGATCGCCTCCGCGAGCTGGCCGAGGATCCCCCGGAACCGCTGTCGCACGTCGGTTGGCAGGCGCGGCTCGGGGGGGAGTCCATTTCCCTGGCGGGAGGGGAGGACCTCCCCGAAATCGATTGGGTCGTCGGCCGGCAACGAAACGCGATGGTACGGCACGGCGACGACGTCTACGGGCTGGTCGCCGCGGCCTCGTCCACCGGGGACAGGGTCGTGGCGCTGATTCCTCTCGGCCCCGCCAACGCGACTGCCATCAGCGGCGCCTGGTGGTTTGACGTCGCCTTCTTCCCCGTGGACGAGGGCAACGGGGAAGAGGCGGAGCCCCAGGATGAAGGCGGCGACAGGATCCAGGTCAACGCCGGGAGCGACGGCGCCTTCAATTTCACCCTCGACGGCGACCAAATGTCAGGGGACAAGATCTGGCAGCCATGGCCGGCATCCGAGACGGGGCTTCTGTCGAGACCTCTGGTGGTGTGGTTCCGGGTGATTGTCGACGTGGCCGACCTGGAGTCAGGCGACCCTGTGGAGGGTTCGAACCTGCTTGCCCTGTTACGCACCTCGCCGGCAAACGTGTGGAATGACTTCACCCTCTCGCGCTATGAGCTGGGTGCCGAGATCTGGGGCGCCCTGTTTGCGCTCGGGACCTTTTTTCTGATTCTCTACGGAATGGCCTTCGCGGTTGCCGGGACCATGATCCTCTCGATCACCCGTGCGGTGAAGAGGCTATCCCTGGGCGCCCGCCAGGTGGAGGACGGGCATCTCGACCACCGGGTGCCGGTCAAGCGCCACGACCAGCTCGGTGATTTGGCGCGCTCGTTCAACCACATGACCGATGGGATCCAGTCGATGCTCTCCGACGTCGCCGAGAAGGAACGCCTGGCCCGGGAGCTGGAGCTCGCGCGCGAAATCCAGGAGAGCCTGCTGCCCGCCCGTCACCTCGAGCTCGGTCCTTTGAGCGTCCACGCCACCTTCCAGCCTGCGGCCGAGGTCGGGGGCGACTACTTCGACGTCTTCCCGATGGCGAACGACCGACTCGTCCTCGCGGTGGGCGACGTGGCCGGGCACGGCCTTTCCACCGGGTTGCTGATGGCCAGCCTCAAGTCCTCGGTGGCTGCTCTCGTCAACGAGGGCTACTCGGGAACCGATCTTTTGGACAAGGTGAACCACCTGCTGATGGGGCACGGACAGGGGCGAACCATGGTCACCCTGGCCGTGATCGAGATCGACCCGGTGGCGGGACGCCTGACCCTCGCCAACGCCGGCCATCCACCCGCCTTCCTGCTCGGGGCGGAGGGAGATTTCGAGGAGCTGATGGTCGGCGCGCTTCCCCTGGGTAGTCGCCTCTGCCGGCCGGTATCGCTGGAGCGTCCGTTCGCCGCCGGAAGCCGGCTGTTTCTTTACTCGGACGGGTTGGTGGAGGCGGTTTCCGAGAACGGCGAGCCCTACGGTTATGAACGGCTGGCCGGCGTGCTCCAGGGAGCCTCCGGTCTTGCCGGCAGCGTCCTGATCGCCACCATCCTCGAGTCCCTCGGCGACTACACCGTGGGTGCCCCGCTGGCCGACGACCTCACCCTTCTCGTCGTGGAACGGGGGGCCTGACTCTACAGGTCTCAGGTCGCAAGTCGCAGGTCTCAGGTCTCAGGTCGCAGGTCTCAGGTCTCATATTTTCCGACCACAGTCATTCCGCTCCCGTCGGCGGGTGTTGAGTTCAAGTGGGGGTACCCAAGCGCGGGCGAGCTGCTGCGAGTCACTCAACCGTTTCCCGCGTCGATAATTCAAAATTGAGAATTCAAAATTGAGAATTATCGAACTGTCTCCCACGTGCCGACGAACCCGAAATCCGGTGAGAAGACTGGGCTACTGAGCCGTCGTATCATGGATGGACCATGATCGCGGAGCTCCAACCGGGCATGATGGTGTGGAGGTACCGCCTCGAACGGCAGCTTGCTCGGGGCGGGATGGGTTCGGTGTGGACCGCCCATGATGAGCGTCTCGACCGTGAGGTGGCGCTCAAGCTCCTGCCGCGCATTCTCGTCACCGAACCTTCGGCGGAGCGCCGGTTCGAGCGTGAGGCCCGAGCCATGGCTCGCCTCCACCATCCCAACGTGGTGAGCGTCTTCGACGTGGGAACGGTCGACCCGGGAATCGGTGAGGAGCTTCCCTACCTGGTGATGGAGCTGATCGCTGGACGCTCGCTCAACGAGATCGTCGAAGGTGGCGCGCTGCCACCGCGGTTGGCGGCCCGCATCCTGGAGCAGGTGGCGCTGGCCCTGACCGCAGCCCACGGGGCGGGGGTGATCCACCGTGATCTCAAGCCCTCCAACGTGATGGTGACGGATGGCGGCCACGTTACGGTGCTCGACTTCGGGCTCGCTCGACTCGTCGAGCGCGAGGGCCAGGCGCCGGAGGACACCCTCACCTCGCCGGGAATGGTCCTCGGTTCCTGTCCATACATGGCGCCGGAGCAGGCCCTCGGCAAGGAAGTGACGCCGGCTTCAGACATCTTTTCCTGTGGAGCGGTGCTGTATGAGGCACTTGCGGGTCAGCGTGCCTTCGATGGGCCAACTCCCATGAAGGTCTTGCAAGCGGTGGTGCGGTCCGAATACCCGCCTCTGGACGAGGTAGCGCCCGAGACGCCGCCGGAGTTGGTGGCGGTGGTGGAGCGCTGCCTGCAGCGGGACCCCGCCCGCCGCTACCGATGTAGCGCCGATCTCGCCCGCGATCTGGCGGTCTTTCAGGGAACCGACGAGGCGAGCCTCGCCGAGGCGCCGACGATCGCGCTCAGCACCGGCAAGTTGCAGGCTGTGACAGTGCGTAAACGCCGGATCATGTTTCGCACGGCGCTTGTAGCGGCAGCGGCGTTGGCGGTAGGGCTCGGAGCGGGGGCCCTGCTCGCCCGCTTCCAGACCGAGCCGCTGCGGCCGGACCCGGGGCGATGGATGGTGCGAGAGCTCTTCGAGAGCGTGGGAACCTTGAGCTACCCTTCGTGGGGCCCGGATGGGGAGGAGCTGGTGGTGGCCAGGGCTCAGGTCGGCCGCAGCGAGATCCTCGCCGTCAGCGCCGACACCGGTGTGACGAGGGTCCTCCTCGAGTCGGGCCCCTCCGAGACGCTGGGGAGGCCGCGGTTCTCCCCAGACGGCAAGGCGCTTCTCATAAGCGTTCTGGTGGCCGGAGAGCCGGCCTTGCGGGTGGTGCCGGCGGTCGGCGGGCAGGCCACGGCGGAGCTGATCAACGCCGACGACGGCACCTGGCTCGACGCTGACACCCTGCTGTTTTCGCGCGCGGAAGGGGGCGAGGGACTCGGCCTCTACAGCTACTCCTTGAGCAGACGCGAGACGACGAGGGTACGGGGCGCCCAGGAGAGCTACTCCTGGTGCCGTGCCGAACCCCGGCCTGGCGGGGGATTCGCCCTCCTGGCCGGCCCGGCCGCGGTGCCGGACAGCCTCTTCGTCGTGCGAGAGCTGGAAGGCTCTCCGGAGCGATGGCTGGCGCCCGGAAAGCAACTCTTCGGCGTGGACTGGACCCACTCCGGACGATCCCTTGTGGCGTCGCTTGACGGCCGGCTGGTGCGAGTCACCGCCGACGGGGCCGTGCCCGTCATCCCGAGACTCGATCGCCTCTGGTACCCGGCCATCGCGCCGGAGGGGAATCGCCTGGCGGTCGTGCGCCGTTCGTCCTCCAGTGATCTCGTGGCTGTGGACCCGGACGGCCGCGGCTGGACCTGTCTGCTCTGCGGCGTGCCGCAAAGCGGCTGGGGCAGCGTCGATGCCGACGGCGTCGTTATCTACCGCCGCTATGTCGCCGGCAACGCCACCTTGTTCATGCGCGAGCGCTCGGGGCTGGAGACCGCCGTTACCGAGCCCGCAGAGGATGCGTCCTGCCCGTCAATCTCACCCGATGGCGGCCGGATCGCCTACCTGGCTCGGGCGCCCGGGGGCGACATCGAGCTGCGGGTGGTCTCGCGCGCCGGTGGCCGGCCGGTGACCCTTGCCACGGGGGTCGAGACCTCCGAGTACCCGAGCTGGTCGCCGGATGGGCGCTTCTTGACCTACGCGGCCGGCTCGCCGCTCAAGGTGTGGGTGGTTTCCGCCGCTGGCGGCGAGCCCCGTGAGCTCACGCCCGAAGGTGGTGATTATCCGCAGTGGAGCCCTGACGGCGGGTTGATCGCCTACTCGGTATGGACGGAGGACAGCGATCCGAACCAGGGCGCCTGGGTCGTTCCGGCGAGTGGCGGAACGCCGCGCAGAATCGGGCGCGAGCCGACTCGAAATCTGTGGAGCAGGAACGGCGGGCTCTTGTGGCAGCTACGCCGTCGTGGGGATGAAATTGAGCTCTGGGAGGCGGCGCCCGGAGTCTGGAAGTGGCGCCGGCGGTCGATCCTCGATCTTGGTGGCCCGGCCCAAACCCATCTGGAGCACCTGCCCTTGACGGTGAATCCGGCTACCGGCGAGCTGGTAATGAATCGGCGCACGGCGGTGGGAAGCCTGCTCGTCTTCGATGGTCTCGATCAGGGCCGGTGGTAGACGCATGAGCTTTTCCTCAGGGTTCAATTGATTGATTGTACAAGGGTTATTACTTGACCATATTACTGGTCCATGGTTTCATAGGCGAGCCGGAATTGTCACCGGCGCGTCGTTCTTGATCATGAATTGAGACCCTGATAGATTTGCCGAGTGCCGGGGCGCCCGAGCAGGGGGAACCGGAGAAAGGGAGGAAGACCGATGAGAAAGAGTTCGCTCTGGATAGTCCTTGGGCTGGCGGCGGTGGTGCTGGTGGCCTTCAACGTTCAGGCGGGGGATCACGCGTTCGCGGGTGCCGCGAAGTGCAAGATGTGCCACAAGGTGCAGTACGCCTCGTGGGAGACGACCGGCCACGCCAAGGCGACGGATGCGGCGAAGGCCTCGACCGAACGTGAGTACTCCGCCGACTGCGCCAAGTGCCACGCGACCAACGCCGACGAGGCGATGGCGGGCGTGCAGTGCGAGGCGTGCCACGGAGCGGGTGGCGACTACAAGAAAATGAGCATCATGAAGGATCGTGATGCCGCTGTTGCCAACGGCCTGGTCATCCCGACCCAGGCCAACTGCGACGGGTGCCACAATGGTGAGGACCATGCGAAGAAGGTCGTCCTCGCAGACAACCTCAACAACAAGGAAGCCATTCACGAGTTCAAGAATCCCCCGGGCGAGTAAGCACCGGGCTCAACGAAAAAACGCGGCCTTTGGCCGCGTTTTTTTTTGCAGGTCGCAGGTCGCAGGCTTCAGGTCGCAGGCTTCAGGTCTCAGGTCTCAGGCTTCAAGGATCCGGAGCTCACGAAAGTTGCAGAAAAGGCATGACATCGCAGGAGCCCAGTCAATGACCTCGGTGTGACCCGCGGCCTGCATCCAGCATCCAGCATCCAGCATCGAGCATCGACTTGCGATGTGCGATGTGCGCCCTGAGACCTGAGACCTGAGACCTGAGACGTGCGATGTGCGACCTGAGACCTGGGACCTGAAGCCTGCGACCTGCGACCTCCTCATTTGGCAACCTCCGTCTCTCCGTGTATCGTTCGGTGGCACGATTGGAGATCGATGCCTACCACAGACCGCGAGGCCGCAATCTCACTGGACGAGGCGCGACAGCGAGCGGGTTTCCTTGCCTTTCCGGAGCCCGGCGAGGTTGCCCGTCTCGGCGGTGTTGGTCTCGAGCCGGAGCTTTTCCCGATCATCACTGACGGATTCGGCCGCCCGGAGGGTCGCCTCCACCTGACCTGTCCTGGGGGGCGCGGTGTCATCGAGATCATCGATGATCTTGCCGACGAGGACCCGCGGATCGGTGCCCGCGACGGTCGCCCACCCGGCCCGGTCGAGTACCCTGTCGAGGGCGGAGGCCGGCTCACCTTCGAACCCGGCGGCCAGGTCGAGCACTCGACGGCCGTCTTCCCGGGAGTGGGCGCAGTAATCGCCGACGTGAAGGATGTGGTCGGGCGGCTTCGCAGAGCATTTGGCGACTACGATGTGGCTCTCGCGGCGGTGGGCATCGACGTGTGGAACGACGTCACGACCGTCCCGCTCCAGCTGCGTGCGGGCCGCTACACGGCCCAAGCTGCCTATTACCGACAACGTGGCCCCTGGGGGGCAGTGATGATGCGGCATACCGCGAGCCTCCAAATCAACTTCGACCTCGGTCCCGAAGGCGTGTGGCAGGAGCGGTGGCTGTTGGCGAACCTGCTCAGCCCGCTGCTGACCGCGTCGTTTGCGTCCAGCCCCGGCACCGACGGGGTGGTCTGCGCCCGGGCGAGGGCGTGGCAGGAGCTCGACCCGACCCGCGCCGGCTTTCCTCGGCTGTTGGTTGATGGGGCCGGCAACGACCCGCGGCTGGAGTGGGGCCAGGCCGCCCTCGACGCGGACGTGATGCTTTATCGGTTCTCGGCAACACGCTATGAACCCGGGTGCCTCGGCTGCAGCTTCGCCGAATGGATCCTCAACGGCCATCCGAAATGGGGCTGGCCTACCGCTGAGGATCTCGATTACCACGTCACCACCCTCTTCTTCGAGGTCCGTCCGCGGGGCTTCCTCGAGCTCAGGGCAGGTGAGGCTATCCCAGAAAAGTGGCGGGCTGCGCCGGTGACTGTGACCGCCGCCCTGCTCTACGATGACGATGCGCGCGCGAGAGGTATCGAGCTGCTCGAGGGCTGTAGGTCAGAGCTGCCCGAGCTGTGGCGCCGGGCGGCGATCGACGGGGTGCACGATCCCGAGATCCGCGATCTGGCCTGCCGATTGTGGGAGATCGCTCTCGAGGGCGCCCGGCGCCTTCCCGAAGGGTTTGTGGGTGAGGAGGCTTTGGCGACGACCGGAGCTTTCCTCAAGCACTTCACCGCTCGGGGGCGCACCCCCGGCGACGATCTCACCGAGCTCTTAGAGGAGGACCCCGCGCGCGCCCTGGAGTGGGCAAGCACGTAGGAGAGTTTTGAGTTCTTAGTTTTGAGTTTTTAGTTATCGGCGCGGGGAGGCGACTGGGAGTGTTGGGGCCGAATGCCCGCGCTTGAGCGCGCTCCTTCGGAGGTGCCTGGCATCCTCACGGGCAGAGTGCCGATAGAAAGGACGCGTCGAAAATCAGAAGCGCGACTCCAGCGCATGATCCAGAGCTCCGGGTTTGCGCTGTTGGTCGGTGACGCGACCTTCTGCCGTCGCGCTCCCCGAGAGAGCCCCCTCTGACGATATTTGAGACCCGGCGTTTCGATGCGTTTCAGATGCGGTGCTCTCAAGATCGTCAGAGACGAGCACGTCCGGTCATCGCGCTCAAGCGTGGGCAACCTGCTCCGACCTACCCCGGCCGCCTCCCCGCGCCGATAACTAAAAACTCAAAACTCAAAACTAAAAACTAGAAACGCTATGCTCGTCCCGACCTTGGGAGGACCTCATGATCTTCGACTCCGAAATCGACCGGGCGGTGCGAGCCGGGACTCCTTTGACCGAGACCGTGCCGTGGAAGGTGCTGACAGACCATCAGCGGCAGATCGGCGATATGTCGATGCGCGATCTCTTCGCCGCCGATCCCAAACGGTATGCGCGCTTCTCCCTCGAACTGGAGGACCTGCTCTTCGACTACTCCAAGAACCGCATCGATGAGGTCACCGTGGGACTGCTCTGCAAGTTGGCGCGGGCGAGCGGGGTGCCGGAGGCTGCAGCGGCCATGTTCTCCGGCGAGCAGATCAACTGGACCGAGGGCCGGGCGGTGCTCCACATGGCCCTGCGCAACCGCGCGAACACGCCGATTTTTGTGAGTGGCGAAGACGTGATGCCGCAGGTGAACGCGGTGCTCGAGAAGATGCGCGGCTTCTCCGAGGCTGTTCGCTCGGGGAGTTGGCTGGGCTTCACCGGCCGAAAGGTCACTGCCGTGGTGAACATCGGCATCGGAGGTTCGCACCTCGGCCCGGCGATGATCTGCGAGGCGTTGCGGCCCTACCACGATGGGCCTCGGGTGCGTTTCATCTCGAACGTCGACGCCAGCGACTTTGTCGAGACCACCCGCGACCTCGATCCCGCCGAGACCCTGTTCGTGGTTGCCTCCAAGACCTTCACCACCCAGGAGACCATGACCAACGCCCACACTGCACGCGCGTGGCTTGTGGATGCGCTCGGGGAGGAGGCGGCTGTGGCCCGTCACTTCGTCGCTCTCTCCACCAACCGCGAGGCGGTGGAGGCCTTCGGCATCGACCCCGAAAACATCTTCGAGTTCTGGGATTGGGTTGGCGGCCGCTACTCGAGCTGGTCGGCCATCGGTATGGCTGTTGCCCTCGCGGTGGGTTTCGACCGCTTCGTCCAGCTCCTCGAAGGGGCGCACGCGATGGACCGGCACTTCCTGGAGACACCTCTCGAAGGCAACATCCCGGTGCTTTCAGGCCTGCTTGGCGTCTGGTACCGCGATTTCTTTGGCGCCTCAACCTACGCGGTGCTGCCATACGACCAGTACCTGCACCTCTTCCCGGCCTACCTCCAGCAGGGCGAGATGGAATCAAACGGCAAGTCGGTGGACCGCGACGGAGGGTGGGTGACATACCCGACCGGTCCGGTGGTTTGGGGAAAGGCCGGGACGAATGGGCAGCATGCCTTCTACCAGCTGATTCACCAGGGCACCGAGTTGGTGCCGTGTGACTTCATCGGAGTGATCAACTCCCACAACCCGCTGGGCGACCACCATCCGAAGCTGGTGGCGAATCTCTTTGCTCAGACCGAGGCCCTGATGCGGGGCCGGACGGCCGCGGAGGTGGAGGCGGAGCTGCGAGCTCAGGGCCTCGACGACGAGGAGATCCAGCATCTGCTGCCGCACAAGGTCTTCGAGGGAAACCGGCCCACCAACACGATTCTCCTCGACCGCGTCACGCCGCGCTCGCTGGGCCTGCTTCTGGCGATGTACGAGCACAGGACTTTCGTCCAGGGGGTGGTGTGGCGGATCAACAGCTTCGACCAGTGGGGGGTGGAGCTCGGCAAGGTGCTGGCAAAGACCATCCTTGACGAGGAGGAGCGACTCCTGGCCGGCGAAACCGTGGATCTCACTCACCACGACAGCTCGACGAGGGCCTTGATCGAGCGCTTCATCGCTCGACAAAAACGGGTTTAAACCACAGAGGCACAAAGAACACAGAGAAGAACACAGAGACGCAGAGCCGCACATCGCAAACACGAAGACACGAAGGCCACGCCCCCGCTCAAGTTGCCCGCAGATCACGCAGATAGACGCAGATGGTTTCTTTGAAGCGGTTCGAGCCAGTTTGCTCTTTGGGCTCACCGATACCGCCCACCGGTCCGGTCTTTCTTAACGCAAAGACGCAAGGACGCAAAGAGGTGGTCGCTGATGTGGTGCAGCAGTGCCGTAGATTGACGGCGGAACCGCCGGCGATCGTTCGATCGCCGGCAACCGGTAGGAAGTCCGCCGGTTCCGGATGCGAGCATCCGTCACCATCGGACTTCCCACCGGCCGACGCGCCAGGGGCGCGTCGGTTCCGCCTCCCTCCTATCAGAGGAAAGGGGGGTACTCCTCCCAACCATAAAATGAAGGGGAGGAGTGGCGAGGTCCCGGCCGTCGCCCGACGGCC
>Ga0209013_10005145_pt1 | contig 11316 bp, 12 predicted proteins | sample Cruoilmetagenom2_FD_187291 | JGI IMG/M metagenome (GOLD analysis project Ga0209013, IMG submission 187291) | Oil polluted marine microbial communities from Coal Oil Point, Santa Barbara, California, USA - Sample 2 (SPAdes) (version 2) | ecosystem: Environmental > Aquatic > Marine > Oil seeps ...
TTGTTCAGCATTTTGTTTCAGTAAGGACAATCCAAGACCTACTTTACGCGCAGTTCTTGTAGTAAAAAAAGGATCACAAACTCTCTCCAATACTTCTCCCGACATGCCACATCCGTTATCTTTAATCGTAATGGAATACAGATCTTCTTTTTGATTTTCATTTATATCCAATTCAACAAGTGATGCTTCGGCTCTCACCGAATTCTGAATAATATCCAAAATATGCATCGACAAATCTTTCATTATATAATCGTCATTAACTTATTGCAACAAATCTATTATCAAGGCCTTTTAAAGCCTTTCGAACTTCAACAAATGTCAGTTCTTTCATGTGGAAATCTGAAACCACATCTCCAATATTATCTATATAATGAGCGTCGGAACTCTGAATAAAAGTATAGGCACTCAAGTAATTATTCTTTTCTAAAAAATCACGCTTTGTTATATGCCGTGAAATTTCCAATGCATCAACAATTAAATCCGGAGGTAAAAAGCCCAGTTGACTGATTACACTGTTTTGCATTTTATTGATATGAGCGGGAATAAACAAACCTTTCAATTGATGCACCTTCTTTTCAATATCATTAATTCCCTGCTTCAGGCCCGAAATCAATAAATTTTTTATTTCACTGATAATCTCGTCCTTTTCGTTAACCATTACCTGATAACCAAAATGCTGCGTATCATTCGGTATGTTTGGTAAATATCTCTCCAAATAAGATTGAAAATCGGCTAGGTATTGTTCACTGTCAAAAAAACACAAACAATGCACCTCTTCCCGAGTTGTTACTTCTGCTCCCATCAAAACCATAATCCCCTCTTTTTCTGCTAATTTCTTTATTAGCGGAGCATGTAACGTTGAATTATGATCTGTTATTCCCAATATGTCAATGCCACGTTCCTTAGCTTTACGAACAATATTTACCGGACTCATCTCCAAATCACCACAAGGAGACAAGACTGTATGCGTATGTAAATCTGCCCGATAAACCTTCATGTCCTACTTCAACCTTTAATCAATTCATATATTTTTCCTGTCAACTCAAAAGATTCTTCCTTAGATGACAGAATAGGAATACCTTCCTCATTGCTTTGAATTGCTGTATCCTCTTCTGGCTGATAACCTTTCACTAAAATGATAGCAGCCAAGTCTTTTAAGGAAGCAATTGCCATGATATTCTTATGAGTTTGCAAGGTGAGCCAAACTTGATTTTCATTGGCATTCCCCATCACATCACTAAGTAAATCGGAAGTATATCCGCCTACTATTTCTCGATCTAATCCAGCATTGCCACTGCATACTTTCAAATCTAATTGGTCAACAAGATCCTTTACTTTCATAGTCTATTTTCCTTTAATATTTTTCTTTTCAAATCGCTCTTTTCCCCATGTATTTTCTGATATATCAAAAGATTCCTGAGGTGAAATTAATCCTTCCTTCACAAGCATTTTCTGAAGAAATACGCACTGAGTCATCTTCGCATTTCCTTGCACCACATCTTCTGCCAATGCCTGACAGCGAGGAGCTCCACAAGCTCCACAATCAATTCCGGGAAGGACTCTCATAATACGATTTATTTTCTTCATTTTCTCCATCGCCACCATCATATCAGTATCTAAACTCATGATAGAGCGAGGTTCAATATTTTTAATCGATATATTATCCAACAGGTACGACCGATAATTTTCAATTTCTTTCGGTTCTAATACTGCTGGCTTATTGCGATGATAAAATGCTGCTCTTTTCCGCAGTCTTTCTATTGCGAGAAATCTGTTTTCCGTAGCTAAAACTCCTCCCGCACAGGAATGATCGCAAGCTCTTAACTCCAAAAAATCCACATCTGTAATTACTTCATTTTCGAGTTTCTCCAATACCTCAATTACGTTATGAATTTCATCAATTGCTAAACAACGACCGGAATATTGAGAAGCCTCTCCATTTGTTAGCGTCCAACCAATCATCTTCCTGGATAGATGTCTTTTCGTGCTTACTTGCTTTGTTTTTTCCTTATTCTGCTTTATACTCAACAATACTTTATTGTAGATGAAATCCATATTAATAACTCCGTCAATTAACATTTCTTCCGTTCCCACCGGGCTCTTCACAGCAGCAATTTTAGCAGCGCAAGGAGTCACATAAAAGATCCCTATTTCCTCGCGTGGGAACCCCTCATCCATTAATTTTTTACGATAAAATATTGCCGAAATATCAATAACTGGTTTTAAGTGTACAATATGATCTACGAGTGCAGGAAATTTGACTTGTATAAGCCGAACTATTGCGGGACAAAAACTAGATATGAATGGACGATTCTGATAATTTTTATGCATGTAATCTTCCGTTACATCCGTTAAAATATCAACCGTTTCATCCACTTCATAAACATGAGTAAAACCCAATTCATGAATAACAGCATAAATTTGCTCCTCGTTGATTTCATCAGGAAATTGACCAAGTAAGACTGTTGGAAGTAAAGCGACTCGTTGCTTGTAATTAAAAATTTTGGTAAAATCGTCCTGTTCCACAAAAATGGCATTAACAGGGCAAGCTTTCATACATTCCCCACAATCCACGCAAGCATTCTTATTAATACTAGCAGTTCCATTTTTCACACGAATTGCCGAGGTTGGACACACATTCATACAATGCGTACAACCAATACACACTTCCTCAACAACTTTTAACGCATGATAAAAATGAATCTTTTCCATCTTAACCTATTTCAAATAGTTAACAATTTCAACTATTGTCCCTTCATTCACCTTACTCGATATATTTAATTGATCGGAATTTTTTTTAATATTTGAAAGTCCCATACCCGCACCAAATCCCATTTCTCTAACTTTTGACGTTGCTGTAGAAAATCCTTCCTGCATTGCCTTTTCAATATCGGGAATTCCAGGTCCTTTATCCTTTATTGCAACGCTAACTTTATCCGGAATTATTTCCACATTCATTTTTCCTTTAAAAGCATGAGCTACAACATTAACCTCTGCCTCGTAAAGAGAAACCACTGTCCTTTTAATAATTTTAGGATCTACATTCAATTGTTTCAATATCTTTTTCACCTCGCTGGAAGCTGATCCGGCTTTAGAAAAATTCCCTCCTTCTATTTCAAAACTAAACTCCATCCCCAATTAATATACTGGTTTTAAACCCAATTCAGCTAATTCTGAGCATGCACGAAACATAGAGAAACCACACTCCAATAAAGCTATACCATGCTCACAAGCCAACTCCTTCATTTCATCTGTAGCCTTTTTATCCCTCACAAATAAGATATAGGAAATATCCAACATTTCAGAAGTTCGGATAGTCTGCAGATTGTTCATGCCAGTGATTAAAAGAAGATTTTCAGTATCTATCGTTAAAACATCACTCATTAAATCGGAAGCAAATCCATATTGAACCCTACGATCTAAATCACATTTTCCGCAAACTATTCGTGCATTAAGTTTATCAACTACATCTGCCACCTTCACCATTTCTTGAGCCTAATTATGTTTCTCTTAGATTTTTTTTTAACGGCACCAAGATAAGTATTTGAAAATTATTAACGAATGACAGATAAAGGAATAAGGTGATTTTTAAGGAATAAATAATTAATCTAAATAATTTTGCTTCGACTATGCATTCTAAATAAAAATAGTTGTCTTTATCTGATTAAAATCCACCTTATATTGCTTTTTATTTTTTATTTTAAAATCGAAAAAGTAAAAGTAAATTTTTACTTATATTCGCCTATTATAAGGACAAGCAGCCGTCCTCATTAAAGTAATTTTTCTCTAATAAATGACGATAAAAAAGCAACATATACTTGTTTTAATACAAGATTTAGACTCGATGAATGTAGCATTTAAACATGCCTTTACACTTGCGAATATTTTTAAATGTAATGTGGCATTTACATTCTTCCAGAAACAAATGGAAAGACCATTAAACAATAGCACTATTCAATTAATAAAAACCTATAATTCCCAAAATATAGCTTATCAATTTGTCGAATCAGGATTGTCGCATAAGGAACCCAATAACCTAATTCATCAATTAGAAGCTATTTTTTTGCTAACTCAGTTCCCTATCCACAGAATCAATAACTTATATAAGTTGAATCCAGTTTTTAAATGGATTTTTAATGCGAAAATCCCAAGCATATTACTAAGCGAACACACCAAATTAAATTGTAATTACAAGAACATTATTATCCCAGTGAATTATCGTAAAGAATGCAAGGAGAAAATGATTTGGGCTAGTTATTTTGGTCGGTTTAATCAGGCCGTTCTTCATTTAGTTGCAGCAAATGAAACTTCTGAAAATTTGAATAGAAAAATAAAAGCCACGCTACTTTTCACAAAAAAAATATTCGAGCAATTTAAATTCGAATATAAAATTCTCAAAGCACAATCGAAGAGTAATGCCCTCGACAGAGAATCCTTTGAACTATCTGCTAAAATGGATTCAGACCTGATAGTCCTCATGTTAAATCATCAAGAAGGATGGTTTAGCACACGTTTTGGACCTCAAAAGTTGAAAAAATATTTATGCAACGAGAAAAATCCAATCCTGTTTATTAATCCCCTAAAGGATTACTTTTTGCCTTGTAGTTAGAGCCAAGTAAAGACAGTATATGATAGAATTCCTAAAAAAATATTAAGCAGTTTTATCAGATTAATGGCGACACCACAATAGATGTAAAAATTGAAAAATCTTTAATAAATGAACAAAAAAAAAGAATTACCGTTTAGGCAATTCTTTTTCTTATATCCAAAATAATAGTGAATACTATTTCTCTAAATTCATTTCATCCAACAAATAACCGGCTTCTGCAAACTTGTCGATAATAAACAGAGCATATCGAATATCCAAAGTTACATTTCTGCAAATCTCCGGGTCGTACATCAAATCAGACATCACACCTTCCCAGGCGCGATCGAAATTCAACCCGATTAATTCTCCGTTGGCATTAAGTACCGGACTACCTGAATTACCTCCTGTTGTATGATTTGTAGCAATAAAACAAACAGGCATCTCTCCTTTTTCATTTGCATATTGACCGAAATCTTTCTTCGCATATAAATCTATCAGCCTTTTTGGCACATCGTAATCAAATATCTCCGGATTATCTTTTTCCATGATACCTTCCAAAGTAGTATAGTAGTCGTAATTGACAGCATCGCGAGCTTTAAAACCATCAACTTTTCCATAATGAACTCTTAAGGTTGAATTGGCATCAGGATAAAAAACCTTATCCTTATGCATTTCCATTAGTCCAGCCATATACAAACGCTGCAATTTTTTAATCTCTGTATTTATTTTCTTATAAGATGGATAAATTTCTGAGTCGTAAAAGAAATTAATATTTCTTGCTAGAACAAAAATGGGATCTTTCGCCAATCTTTTGCCTGATGACAATTTATAATTATTTAGCAATTGTTCCATTTTAGTTTGATTTCCAAATACCGATTTGCTCAGTACTTTCTCTGCATAGGCCTCAAAGTCTCCCTTATGCTTTGTCTTTATTGCTAATATTTCCTTCGGAATATATTTTGCATCCAGATTAGCGCTGTACATTTTCAGCATAGCAGCCAGTAGTTTTTTATCGATAGGCAGATTATAATTCTTAAAAAATTTGCTGCTCGATTTCTTCAATTTTGCAATTTCACCTTCTAGTTTATCTGCGTCCTTTTTAGTGAAATCAACTAATTTTTTAAACTTATAAGCAAAACCAACAGTCTCGGATCCTCTGATTCCCGCTTCGATTGCATAATCTCGCGCAAGGCTAACCGGACTAAGTTCAGCATAAAAAGACTTCATTTTACCTAAAATACCTGCGTACTTTACTTTCAATTCATCCGAAGAATTTGCCCAAATCTCAAAGTTCTTCTCCAATTCTAATTTCTTATCAATAGCATTCAGACGATGCAATCCTTTGATTTCTCCTTGCCATCTCTTCCAGGAATTAGCAACGCCAGCATATTTTGCAGAATACTGAATTCGAACCAAAGGAGAAACATCCATATCTGCACGCATCAAATCTAATTTCTTTGTTCTGATCTTAATTTTGTGCGGATTATCAACTTCCGTCATCATCTTAAGCGCATCCGAAGTAAGATATTCTGTCGTAGTTCCAGGGTATCCAAACACCATTGTAAAATCACCTTCATGCACTCCTTTAAGCGATATCTTAAATGATTTTTTAGGTTTTAATGGAACATTTTCTTTAGAATAGACAGCTGGCTTATTTTCCTTGTTAGCGTAAATGCGAAACATAGAAAAATCACCGGTATGACGAGGCCACATCCAGTTATCGGTATCGCCACCAAATTTTCCAATTGCGGAAGGTGGAGCTCCTACCAAACGTACATCTTTATAAATTTCATAAACAGATAGAAAGTATTGATTGCCGTTAAAATACGCTTTCACGCTTGCACGGTAATCCGAATCTTTTTCGGCATCTTTCTGAATAGCATCAATATGCTTCTTTATGATTTTTTGACGCTCTGTCTCTTTGGTTGCATCCGAAATACTATCCAAAACCTGAGCAGTAACATCTTCCATCCTAACAAGGAAAGAAGCTGTGATTCCCTCATTCACCAATTCCTGTTCGCGGCTCATTGCCCAAAATCCATCTTTCAAATAGTCATGTTCCAAACTGGAATGAAACTGAATGGCACCATATCCACAATGATGATTGGTAATCAGCAAACCTTCATCAGAAATTAATTCGGCAGTGCAGAAGTGATGAAAAGGTCTTCCTTCCCTTCCCAAACCAACAACGGCATCTTTCAAACAAGCCTGATTGATACTATAAATATCGTCAGCAGTAAGTTTAAAACCTTCCTTCTGCATTTGCTCGATATTGTACTTTTTCAACAGCATCGGAATCCACATTCCTTCGTCTGCTTTTACTTGTGTCCCTATCAGCAATAAAAATGCGATAAAAAACAAACTCAATTTTTTAATCATGGTTAAAGATTTATATATTACTATTTGTTGTTACTTATTAATGACGAATTTAAAATTACGAATTACGAGATTTTATAGATTTCCAGATACTTCCTATTATTTTTAAAAGTTCATTCGTAATTAGAATATTGATAACTCTTGATAAAGCCTCTGAATAGGAAGTCCTACAACATTAAAATACGATCCTTCAATGCTATCTATTCCAATAAAACCAATCCATTCCTGAATTCCATAGGCTCCGGCTTTATCGTATGGTTTGTAATTGTCTATATAATAATTGATCTCCTCATCGGATAAATCCTTAAAGTGAACCTGGGTTGTAGTTGCAAAACTCACCTTCTTTGTCTTGCTCAAAATACAAACTCCACTAATCACCTGATGTTTTCGATTAGATAGTGCTTTCAACATTTTTACAGCTTCGGCTCTATCGGCTGGTTTCCCCAAAATACAATCATCAACACAAACAATGGTGTCAGCAGTAATTACAATTTCCTTTTCGCCTAAATCTGCTTCGAAAGCAACAGCTTTCAATTCGGCAAGGTAAATAGGTATCTTATCTGCCTCCAATTCTTTGGGGTAGATTTCTTCAACCTCCTTTGTCTTGATAGTAAAAGTTAAACCCAATTCCTTAAGCATTTGATGCCTGCGAGGAGATTGGGAAGCAAGTATTAATTGATAATCTTTCAGATTATGCAACATATTCTAAAAATTTGAATGATGGATAATATAATTCACAACAAAAGCATAGGCGATTCCCGCCAGGATAACCATACGCAACAAGAAAATACCAGTGCGAAATTCATCTTCCTCCTGGTATTTATAAATGCGATATGCCAAATACAGTAAAGGCAAGATAAGGAACAAGCTGAAATACCAAGGTGTAATAGTATCTATGGGAGCATTCAGAAACTGAATCCAGACACCAAATACCGACGAACACAAAAATAGTATTAAGGTGTTGATCACAGCTTTTGCCCATTTCATTCCAATTACAATTGGCAAACTTCTTCGCTTTATCTCACGATCTCCTTTTGTTGAAACCAAATCTCTTACAAACTGAGATATTAATACACCGAAAAAGGAAAAAAAGGAAAAGGCACCAACCCAATACAGTAAATAATTAAAATTGGTTTTCGATGCAATCAAAACCTCGGCATAGGTTTTATTCAGCGGCGGTATTTCATAAATCACAACCAGAAAAGGAACTGCTGCTGCAAGTAATGCAATTAAGAAACTACCCAATAAAAAGTAATATTTATAGGAAGTAGAATAAAACCAGAATAATCCGCCAGCCATAAAAAAGAAAAATACAAACTGCCAGTGTCCTATTTTATAGGAGATGTATCCACCCAAAACAATAGAAGTAAATGCAAATAGCTGATGCAGAATCATGGCTATTCTCCGCTTTATTTTTCGACCAACAATTACCTCTTTTCGATTCAATCGATCGCCTTTGGTATCGAAATAATCGTTGATGATATATCCTGCTGCCGCCATACAAACCGTTGCCAAAACCAGCAATGCAAAATCGAAATCTGCAAATTGCAACTTAATGCTATTAATTTCCAGGATAGGTTTAATGATAAAATAACGCATCACATATTGCGTCATGGCGATGATCATCAAGTTTGGAAATCGAATTAGTTTCAGGTAATTGTTCATGCTAGTAGATCGTTCTAAATGAGATTAAATACTTTGGATATTAATGTCCGCTTCCTGCCATTTTTCATGAGCTCTCAGCACCTGTTCCACCACATCTCTCACACAGCCAAAGCCACCTTCCTTATCGGATATATAGTTAGATATAGACTTGATTTGCTCCACAGCATTTGCAGGACAAGTAGGCACACCAACCCTTTTCATTACTTCAAAATCGGGTAAGTCGTCACCCATATACATGATTTCGTCAGGATTAAGATCGTATTTTGTGATGAAATCCTCAAAGTCCTTCATCTTATTCTTTGATGCCATATAAATATCCTGCAATCCTAAGCCTCTATATCTTTTTTCAACAGCATCGGAAAAACCACCGGTAATGATTGCCACAGGATACCCTTTTTTTATCGCATATTGTAAGGCGTAACCATCTTTTGTATTTGCTGTTCGCAGCATCTCTCCATTGGCATCAATAATGATACATTCTTGAGACAAAACCCCATCCACATCGAAAATGAAAGCAGAAACCTTCATCAAATCTTCTTTAAAAAAAGCCATTCAATTTATATATAAGTAGTTTTTAATCTTTTATTAAGCATCTATCAAATGGAATAACTGCAAGTCTGTTTATTTCAACTTTTTCTTAGCAGCATGCATATGGCAGATACTTTCACTCACAAATCTATACAATTTTTGAAACTCCGGAGTCTCTTTTAATTCTTCCTCCTGCAAATTCATTATTTCTACATCGAATCGTACTGCCGGACCAGTTTGTGCCATTAAGGGATCCAGGTATAAAGCTTTATGTGCCGTTTCGCTTATCAGGCCATGCAAGAGCCTAAAATCCATCCCTTTTTCCTTCAAAAGTGCTTGCCCAACACTATACATATGATTGGTGAAATTACAAGCAAATACAGCTGCCAGATGCAATTGTTTTCTTTGTTCCGTATTAATTAACTGAACATTGTTTGAAATCCGCTGTCCCAATTCCAATAATTCGTCCTGTAAATATTCCTCGCTAGCTTCCACACAAATAGGAATATTGGTAAAATCGACCTTTCTATCTTTAGAAAAAGTCTGAAGTGGATAAAACACCCCATAATCTCTGGCGTAGTTCTCGAATACATCCATGGGAATACTACCGGCTGTATGCACCACATTTCCTATCGGCACCAGAATTTCTCCCAATACCGGGTACAAGGCTTTATCGCTTAATGCCCAGATATAAAGATCTGCTTTAGGTACCAACTTTCTTAAGGATGTTGTGAATTCACAATGTAATTGATCAGCCAAAGCTTTCGCTGATTTCTCGGTACGACTGTATATTTGCAGGATTTCAATTCCATTCTCCTGCAATGCCAATGCCAATTGAGTAGCCAGATTTCCGGCTCCCAGTATTACAATTTTTTCAATCATAGCGATGATTTAATTCCCAGTTCTTCCGGGGATGCAGCAATATTTTTCAAGGGAACTTTGCCCTTATCTATCATTCCAAATAGTTTTTCACAAGCCCTAATCAGATCTTGGTACATTTCTTCTGCCACCAACACCAATCTCTCCTCGGAATATTGCAAATGCTCCCCACCTTCGGGCATATTTTCGTGCGAACACAAACACAAAGCTTTACTGGGAACAAAAGAATGCGTAAGCTGATTTCGTAACTTATCGTATAACCAATGATCTTTGTTGACCACACGATATGGATTTCCCATGAGAATATTTAAGGCTTTGGAAAATCGTTTCGACGACTGCGCTCTGGCTTTTAAAGGTTTATTATCCAGAAAACAACCAAGTGCTTCTATTGCCTGCCCCATTATAATAAACGAGAAAAAGTAAAAGCCATCCTGCTGTAATCGACCTATTTCATCAATAAAAATACGTTTGATAAACTCCTTTTCCTGTTCTGCCTTTACTTTATCCATCCAACAAAGATAAGTAAATAGTCTTTAGACAAAAGGAAATAAACAACAGCTTAAATTGAATATACACCGCATTTTCAATTCCCTTACAGACTAAAAAAACCTTTATTTTTTTAATCGGCTTACACAATGATCGAATTCTTTTTCGCTTTACACAGCGATCGAAACAAGAATATTTACATATCCAGGGTTCTGAGACCAAAATGCATTGGATTTTCATGCAATCTGAATTTCTCAGACTAAAATGCGTTGCGTTTTCATGAGATCTGAGTTTTTTAGACCAAAATGTGTGGGGCTTTCATGAGATCTGAGTTTTTCAGACCAAAATGTGTTGGGTTTTCGTCAAATCTGAATTTCTCAGACTAAAATGCGTTGCGTTTTCGTCAAATCTGAGTTTTTCAGACCAAAATGTGTTGGGTTTTCGTCAAATCTGAGTTTCTCAAACCAAAATGTATTTGGTTTTCCTAAAATCTGAGTTTCTCAGACCAAAATGCGTTGCGTTTTCATGAGATCTGAATTTCTCAGACCAAAATGTGTTGGATTTTCATGAGATCTGAGTTTTTCAGACCAAAATGCGTTGAGTTTTTGCCAGATCTGAATTTCTCAGACCAAAATGCAGATTTATTACAGATAAAAATTTTCTAAGTTAATAAATTTCAAGTTTATTATGACCTGCCAAATCTGCCAAGTTATAAATTTCATAAATATTAATATTTCTCTTTAAATAATTTTCATAATTACCTATTAATTCATAGCTTCGAATCGCCTAATAAT